>OGEQ01000352.1_pt1 | contig 50584 bp, 43 predicted proteins | sample 1570731 | NCBI WGS metagenome assembly OGEQ01 (sample SAMEA2582132, study PRJEB24529) | metagenome | biome: Human gut stool | place: China | collected 2011
TGCAAGTGAATGCGGAACCGGTGATCTACCGCTGGAAATGGAAGCTTGAAGACATCGAGTCCGCATTTACTTAATTGATAACGTATTTATAGATTGAACTACTAGAATGAAAAAACCAAACTCGGTAGAGCATGACGAGAATGGAATTGGGGAGTTGCTGGTTACCTCTCCGATCTGTGCAGAAACCAAGCAAAACGGCTCTCGGATTGCACTCCGGAGCCGCCTTAAAGGATGAGATCATGCTTAGGTTTAAATCTCATGCCTCTAGTATAGCAAAGCGTGGCAAACGATGGTTGCTTAAATTGGTCATCGCGTTGATTCTGCTGATAATATGCTAGGCACTTAGGTAAAGAGCCCCAAGGCGAAAGCTGCGGGGCTCAAGTGTTTCTAACCGAATATCTTAGGCTCATTAACAGGAATAGCAACGGGAGACACTCAAACAGGGGGAGGAGCTTTGGGGTGGTCTGCCGAAGGAGCCTCTCGAAAAAACGAACAAGGTACGCCAGCCAGATGTATGTATAAAAACATCTATTTTGAAGCACGCTGGCATAACGCGATTTATGGCGATACTGGCACGGTTCAAACTGCGTCATTACGAGCTTTCGCGCTGATTCGTTATGCGTAGCGGATAAGCATATATCCGCACAGTGCATTTACTCGTACCTCGGTAAGGTCGTTTTGATACAAGGACGATTCGCGAGATGCGTCTATGGTTACTCCGACAGGCGCACCCGGATCTGTCGAAACTGGAGCTGGAAGTTTCCACCTCGTGCCTCTCCAAAATTTCATTACTCCGCCTTCTATTGGGTCAGACGAACCGGGATAAAGACTTCCCTGAGAGCCTACGATATTCGGTCTTTCCGAATATGCAGGGTGACTTTGACGGTTACTTTGATTTCAAAACTGCCACGGGAACATTTTCAACAGCAAACCCTAACGATACGATTCAAGCATTAACTACCGGTATTCAAGGAAACCACGGCATCAAATTCAACGCTTCAAAAGTCAATACGATATTTGGTTCTTCTGATACCGTACAGCCTAAGACCCTTCGAGGATATGCTTTAATCCGTTATGTGTAGCGAATAAGGCACTGCACAAAAATCCCTTTGGGTTGGACTGTATTCGAAGCTCCATAAAGCGGATTGGAGCCGGATGCATCGATATTTACGATTCCTCCGGAGTTTCCTGCTTCTCTCGTAATTGAGTATGTCCATCGGGTACTTGCGCTAAAAGCTCCACCTGATGTAGTTTGCGGATCAAAGTATCCTGCGATGTTTGAGTAACCGAGAATATTCGGGAATTTTCCAGAGCTTCTGCCGAGCCCCGTGGTTTATCGGCGGAGCTCGACTTCCCAGCTGTGCCTGGCACAGCATAAAAATGACGATTTTTTAGTCCGAGGAGCCAGTAGAATCGGGCTTTTGGCTTAAAACCTGAGCACATTGAGCACAACTCTGAATATAGGCGTGCCAGCTAAGCATAATTTTTTGACGAGGCGCGAAATAATCGCCTCGTTGGTACGCCCGCACGACCTGCGATCCAACTAGGTGTGCTAATGCCGCCTCTGCTATCTCGAAAGGGACATCGTTATCGGCGAACCAGCCCCTGCCGATGGAGCGAAGGCCGTGCGCTACAAGCCGATTTTTAAATTCGGGTTTGCCATGCAGCCACTTGGCTAAGGCTTGTCCGGATATGTGTCGATTTTTGTTTGTTGCCGGAAAGAGATAGGGGCTTCGTTTATTTTTCCGGATCTCCTTGGCCTCCTGGATCAATGCGATTAAGTAAGGAGTGAGAGGGACCCTATGCGTTCTTTTCATTTTCATAAACTCGGCCGGAACGGTGATCGCCTCCTCAGAGATCCACTCGAGCCGCACCGAAACAACCTCGCCAGGACGCAGTAGGGTGGCCAGTGAGAAGTAGAACAAACTTTTATATTTCGGTGGGGCCAGGCGCTCGACCTGGCTGATCACGACAGGGAGCTCCTTCCAGTCCGGGGCCGGCATGTGCCTCACTTCCGGCACTGGGAAAACTTTCGTAATTTTGGAGAGCGGATTCGCCTGGAGGAATCCGGCATTAACTGCTAAATCAAAAATTTCCCGGACGCGCATCAAAAGTCTTTTGACAGTTGAAAGTTTGCCGGCTTCCTCGACTGGCTCCAGGAGCTTAATCAGCACCGGAGGAGTTATCGAATCGAGTTGCCGAGATCCGAGCCTTGAGATCACATACTTCTCCAGGCGTAGCTTTTCGTCCCGGTAGCTCGAGATCCGTCCTTTCTTTTTCGAGCACCAAAATTTGAACGCATCCCTCAATGTGTAAGAACCGGAGGGCTCAAGTTCAAGCTCTCGTTTTTTCCTGCGCGCTAATGCACGCGCCTGCATTAAGGAAATCTCCGGCCAGTGGCCGAGAGTGATATCGATAACGCGGCCGTTCTGCGGCACGCGTAGAACCCAACTTTTAACACCCGATCGCTGGACCCTCAGCGCTAGTCCTCCCTGGTCGGTAATTTGATAGCGCCTTTCCCGAGGCCGTAGGGCCTGAATTTCTTTTGAGGTCAACATGACAACAGCTCCTAAGTTTTATCGTTACGACAATGACGGCTATTTTCATTCAGTCATTACCGCGTCTCGCGACCCCCTTGAATCAAAAATCGCTGGCCATGATATCTATATCACTCCAAATAGCTCTACCTCTGTAGAGCCGGAAAAAAAGGAGGGCTATTGGGCACATTGGAACGGTGAGGCATGGGAATACGTGGCGTTGCCGAAAAATGCCGAAGAGCTCATTGCGTTCGGAAAAATCAAACACGACCAGACCGTTCCGTTCTGGAAAAAAATGAACGACCTGCGCAATGAGTTTTTAACTGATGGCTCTAAATATAAGCAGGAACTGGTGGAGGGCTTCTGGGTAACAGAACGTCTCCCAGATCCGACACCTGAGGAAATTCGCGAACGAAAAGAGCAGGAGGTCCGTTCTAAGCGCGATTACTTGATCGCTGAAACAGACTTTTTGGTTTCCGGAGATTATCCGATCTCCGACGCTGATCTCGCCAAAATCAAAGAGTACCGTCAGGCGCTGAGGGACGTGCCTTCCCAGGAAGGTTTCCCGGACAATGTAGTTTGGCCCGAAATGCCTGCGTACAAAGTTCTGCGTGCGTAGGAGTTGACCTATGTGGAATCAACTATTAGAAAAATTAGGCAGTCTCGATCCTGGAGTGCTTAAAAATGCGGCATTGATGATCGCAGGAGGATTTACCGGTTTGGTCAGCACCCTCATGGGTGAGCATAAGGTGCTTTTTTACTGGCTTTTTGCTTTTGTCGTGGCTGATTATTTGACCGGCATGATCGCCGCGGCCAGGACGGGAACCTGGTCGAGCCGCGTAGGCCTGAAAGGTCTGATTCGGAAATTCGTGATTTTGCTCGTCGCTATCGGCTTCCATGGGATAGATCAAATTTTACAGGAGCCTTGGATCGGCGCATGGGCCATCGGTGCTCTTTCGCTTAACGAGTTGATTTCGATTCTTGAAAACGTTGAAAAGGCCGGATTCGGATCGATTATTCCTCAACGAATCCGAGACATGCTCGAGCTCGTTAAAGAGAAGCACGAAAGCCAAATCAAATCGAAACTGCCAATGGGAGCGAAAAATGAGTGAGCATTTTCAGCCTAAAGAGTTTGCCTCCAAGGACGGCAAGCCAAGCCCTTATCCTTTAGTAGTCCAGCAGGGCTTGTATGACCTGCTGGAGATGCTCCGGGCGAAATTCGGAAAGGCCATCTATATTAATTCAGGCTATCGTTCGCCCGAGCACAATGCGGCCGTGGGAGGTGTCAAAAATTCCTACCACGTTCAGGGGATGGCGGCCGATATTCGTCCGCGGTACGGAAAAGACTTCGAGCACGAACTGGGGCGACTAAAGATCATTGCTAATAAAGAATGTCCTGGAGGAGTTGGTTTTTATAAAAACTTCGTTCATGTGGACTTCGGTCCTTACCGACGCTGGAATGGCTAAATGAATCTGATCAACTTAATTAAATTTGGGGCGGCTGCGGTCGCCCTTCTTTTTGCGTACTGGGTCGGCGTCCAGGACGGACACGATTCTGAGGAACTGAAAAATGCGCGCTCCGAAATTATTCAACTGCGTGGCAAACTGGCCGACGCCCAAACGAAACATAAAAGTGACGCCCTGGCGCTGGCTGACCTGCGTGTCGCTGAATCTCGTTCTCGCGATGATGCTGAATGGGTGCGCCAGCAACTGTCCGAAATTGAACGAGCCGCAAAGACCGACGCCGATCGGCGTTACAATCGATGTCTCAGACTGGCAGCAGAAGGTAAGGAGCTACTCGACCGAGCTGAAAGCGCTATTAAATTCTGCGAGGAAAACCACCGATAGTGGCACAGCGCGAGGGCCCGCGAAACCATGAATCTTATTACATGATGGTTTCGATCATGGTTTCGACTTTTGGCCATAAAATTCAATTTTAAATAAATCAATTAGTTATACCCAAATTTCAACAATCGAGTGGGAGTGATCAGGTAGCATTTTAATTCGCTTATAAAAGCATCAGGGTGCCTTGAGGGCGCCCTTTTTTGTACTAATTTTCAATAAGTTAGAGATTTTAAAGATTGATGCTTCAAGATAGCTCTATTTGCGGGACGGGGATTTTTCAAGTTATTTCTTCATGGTTCCGACGGACCGTAATTCTTAGGGCCATGAGTTTTTTGCCATGGTTTCATCAAAAAGTTGTTTCTACTCATGGTTCGATAAAAGAATAATTTCGAAACAAGAACTGCAGGAAAAGAATTTAAATTACTCGATTCGCACGGCTTTACCCTCGTTTTTGAGGTCTGCGCGTTAACATGCTAGGCGGGCAACTCAGTTATACTTTGGCCATGAAAAAGATCGGAATAAAGCAATTTAAAACCACGCCTGACCTGGCAAAGATGATAGAAGAAGGCCATAAGGTTCACGCGATGGCGAACGGAAGAATACAATCGTATGAGCGGCACACGCCTCAGCCGGAAGACTACAGTAACTTAGACGATTTTATGGAAGTCGCTGAGAATCATATCGATGAGCTCTTTAGCACCAGAAGAGAAGTTGATGAAATGCTGACTGAAGTCTTTACGGTTTTTGTCAGGCATCCGGAGCTTTCCGGCACGCCTTATATTGCCGTATTAGAACTGATGGTTTTTCTCGAAGAGGATTTCCGCCAGTTAACTAAGAGATATGAGGCAGCATCTTCTGCGCTGGCTGCCATGGAAGAAAATCAGTACGGCTGCGACGATATGGATATTTATGTCGGAGAACACGGCGCAAGAACAATGCTGGATGCTTTAGAACGATTAAAGAAATTTGGTCAATTAACCAGCGACGAAGAAGGCCTTGAGTGTGAGCTCAAGGAAGGCGTGGCAAACCAAAGCACCGATATTAATTGGAAACAGCCGCGTCTTAATTAATTTTCTATGACAAGATGCCTCAGCAGACGGATCTAATTTCGAAATTTGTGAAATTGTCTATTCGGCGAGGCTCTTCTCTTGCTTCTCTTTCAAAATCTCCCGAACATCTCCGTACAGTTGTAGATGCGTTTAGGGCAACGGCCCGTGATCCGCTTGATCCGGACGAAGAAGATGCAAAAAAATTTTTAGTCGAAGCCGGTAGCTGGATAACCGATTCAGCCCAAAATCTTTTGGATGCTTCGGTCTCCCCACCCAATGAGCATGTCAACAAATTTTCGCTCTCGGAGTTAACTTCGGCGGTCGAGGTCTTTCGAGAAGAAATTCGGCAAAAAAGAAAACAGCAGGCTTTAAGTCGAGAAGAAGAAGTTCGACTTTCAAGAATCGATCGGTCACGTGATGAATACTTCATGCGCGAAGCCCTCGCCGAGGCAGAAAAGGCTCATCAGGCCGGAGAAGTTCCGGTCGGCGCAGTTGTTGTCGATAAAGAAGGCAGAATCATCGGCAGAGGTCATAACTTGGTGGTTGCCGGTCATGATCCGAGCGGACACGCTGAAATCATTGCCCTTAGGAATGCTTCTCAAAATATTAAAAACTATCGACTCGATAACTGCGCGATCTATGTGACGCTTGAACCGTGCTCGATGTGCTCCGGCGCGATTATCGGTGCCAGACTTACCCGATTGGTTTACGGGGCCAAAGACCAAAAAGCGGGAGCCGTCGAAAGTGTGTTTAAACTATTTGACGAGAGAAGAGTCAATCATCACACTGATGTGACAGCAGGAGTACTGGAGGAAGACTGTCTCCGGATGCTCCGAAGTTTTTTTGTCGAATTAAGAAAGAGCCGTGGTAAATCAAATGGATAAAGTCGGTATTAACGCCCCTTCCGGTAATGTCATTCATTTCAAATCCGTCGAGAGGGCGGCCGAACTATTCGGAGAAAGAGGTTGGGACGTAACGATCGGAGAAGATGTTTACACCAGCTTCGGCCGTTTCGGCGGTTCCAGCGACTCCGCTCGTTTGAATGATTTTCAGCAGGCCTGCAGCGACACCGAACTTGTTTTGTGCGCTCGGGGCGGTTACGGTTTTTCCCGGCTCCTACCGAACCTTGATTTCAACAAAATCAAATCTAATGGAACTTGGGTTGCCGGTTTTTCCGATATTACTTTTTTCACTACGGCTTATTTGGCGCTCACCGGCGGAAAGAGCCTGCAGGCGCCGACGGCTTCCGTGCTCGGCGATCTCAAGTGCGACCCTTACACCATTCAAACTTTCTTTGAACTATTAGCGGCAGAGGAATACAAACTCTTTTTTCCGACGCCGTTCCCGAACCTTCAAACATCAGGACTGCTATGGGGAGGAAATCTGACCGTCTTGTGTTCGATGCTCGGAACTAAATACTTTCCGAAAGTCGAAGGCGGCATTCTTTTTGTTGAAGACATTGCTGAACCGGCCTACAAAATAGAACGTGATTTGAATCATCTTCTGCAGGCTGGAGTGATCGATAATCAAAACGCCGTGATCTTGGGGGACTTCTCAAAAATTAAGTCCTCTGAGCACGATTTCGGATACGGGCTCGAAGACGCTCTGAGTTATATCGCAGGCCAAACGAAAACACCGTTTATCTCAGGATTGCCGTTTGGGCACGAAATGAAAACCGCCACGCTTGTGGTCGGCGCCGAGGCTCATCTCAACGTTCAGTCAAATATGGCCGAACTCAGGATGACCGGCTGTCCTAACTTCAAAGCTTCTGGGGTGCAGAAATGATTTTTTCTGCGATTAAGCGCCTAAAAACCATTTTTGAGCCGGACCCTCCTGAGGCGACCAATTATCATCTTCATCTTTCCGGCGCTCGTTTAGCTTCAAAGGTGCAGCTCCGCCAGCTGTCGGTTTTGAAGCATCGTACGACAGCTGTGGTCGCCATCCGCATGCTGCTGTACCTCATCTTTACCTTGACTTGCTGGAGCTATGTCGGGGGCTGGGTCATGGCGCTCTGGCTGGCTTTTAATGTGATGCATACGCTGGCGAGCATGAAATCTGCGGACGACTTCTTCAATGAACCGTCCATGGACAAGCGTTTCCATTACTGGAAGAACCGCACGCTCCAGATGATTTTGGTGTCGGGTCTCTCTATCGGTTTTGCAGGCTTTTATTTCATGGTTCCGGATAACGTCATTGTCGAGATGATTCTCTTGGCCATGATTGTGGGCGTGACATTCGGCAGTGTGCCGCTTTACGCCATCTGGCTTCCAGCCCTTTGGATATTCGTTCCGGCGACGTTGCTTCCGACGATTCTGAAGCTCGTCCTGATATACCAGCCGTCCTTGTTTATCGCTTTATTCTGGACGCTTATTCTTTTCCTCATTATTTTCTACTTCGGCGTCCGTCTGAATAAGATTTATCTCCAAGGTATCTATCGTTCGTTTGAACGAGAGTTCTTGATGGAGCAGCTGATTTTCCAGCGGCAGAAGGCCGACTATATCCGCGAAGCGTCCGAAATGGCGATCTCTGCAAGAACACGATTCTTTGCAGCGGCCAACCACGATCTTCGTCAACCGCTCCAGGCTATGGGCATTTTTATCTCTATTCTTCAGGGGCAGGCCGATCAACAGGCTAAGCCTTTAATTGATAATTTGTCGAAGGCCTGCAATACGGTGGCGACGCTGGTGGATCAGATTCTGATTATTTCGAAGCTGGATTCCAAGACGATGAAGATTCGGCCATCCGAAGTTTCCATTCGTTCAATCTTCTCTGAATTAGCCAATGAATTTACGCCGATGGCTGAACAGAGGGGACTGACATTTGAAGTGAGGGCCGAGCCCCTGATGATTGTCACCGACAAACTGCTTTTTGAACGGGTGCTTCGTAACCTTATCGGAAACGCCGTACGTTATACCGAGCACGGCGGTGTCCTGCTGAGGGCCAAGAAAACAAAAAAGAATACGCTGGTCGTTACGGTCTCTGATTCCGGCTGCGGTATTACGAAAGAAGATCAGGCAAAACTTTTTCAGGCCTATTACCGCGGCGGCGCCGGTCATAAATCTCGAGAAGGCTTCGGCTTAGGTCTTTCGATTGTCGATAAGATCTGCAAACTTCTGAATATTGAACTTAAGCTCATTTCAAAAGTCGGGAAGGGTTCTATCTTCCGCTTGGAAATGGCAATTGAAACGTCTGTGGATACTACAGAGGTTCAGCCGCCCGTACAGCCGAATCGGATTTTTTCCTTGGAAAATGTCAACGTCCTCTTAATTGAAGACGATCCTTTGATCCGTGAGAGTCTGGCAACGCTGCTAGAAGGCTGGGGCGCTAAGGTGAGAAGGGCTGAATACTTTGATGCAGAACTCGCTGCTCAGTTAATCGAGGAAGCGCCGGTGGATATTATTTTCTCGGATTTTAACTTGGGGCCGGGCCGCTTGACCGGTCTTCAATCGATCTTCCGTATTCGAAGCGTCCTGGGGCGCAAGATTCCGGCGATTATCAGCACGGCCACTTCTCGAGATGCCATTATGGCCCAGTACGAAGAAGAAACCGAAGGACTGGACTTTGCGGATTCGGCGGTCAACCTGATGGAACTTCCACTTATCGTACAGAAGCCGGTCACGCCGACTGAGATTAATCGGATTATTCACCGCGAAATCGAAAAGAAGTAATTTCTTTCCAAGATTTAAAGTTCTCGCCTTTATTGCGCTATATTGAAAGAATCTTCTACAAGAAGAATAAAAAACCCGAACCTAACCATTCCGCAAGAATGAGCCGGTGTCGGTACTAGAACATGCGGGCCTCCGTCATAAGCAGAGTGTTCGCCTCCAATCAATTTCCCGTGGACTTTGAAAGGATATTTCCTAATGAAATCTCAAGAAGGGTCTAAAGCCGCAGAACGTCTGAACGGGTCGGAGATACTTGTACGCGCACTTGCCGAAGAAGGCGTGGAATACGTCTTCGGTTATCCGGGCGGCAGCGTATTAAATATTTTTGACGCGATCTACAAACAGGATAAATTCAAACACATCCTTGTTCGTCATGAGCAGGCGGCAGCACATGCTGCGGACGCCTACTCCAGAGCTTCCAACAAGGTCGGCGTTGCCTTGGTCACCAGCGGCCCCGGCGCCACCAACGCCGTCACCGGCATCGCAACTGCGTATGCCGACAGCATTCCGATGGTGATTTTTACCGGTCAGGTGAATACCAGCGCGATCGGTCAGGACGCTTTCCAAGAAGTGGATATCGTGGGCATTTCTCGTCCATGTGTAAAACACAATTTTTTAGTGAAAGACGTCAAAGATTTGACCAAGACGATTAAGAAGGCTTTCTATATAGCCAAAACAGGCCGTCCCGGCCCCGTACTAATCGATATTCCGAAGGATGTTTCCGCAGCGATCTGCGAATATCAATATCCGGAAAATATGGAACTTCGTTCATATAAACCTTTGACGAAGGGCCATCTGGGTCAGATCAAAAAGGCACTGCAATTAATTCTCTCGGCTGAACGTCCTTTGATCCATATCGGCGGAGGTATCGTTTCTGCCAATGCGAGCGAACTGCTCCAGCGTTTAGCTTTTGAACTCGGCATTCCCGTTAATTCAACATTGATGGGCTTGGGTGCCATGCCGTCCGATGAAAAAAAATTCCTCGGTATGGTGGGCATGCACGGAACCTACGAAGCTAACATGGCGATGCAGAACTGCGACGTTCTGATCGCAATCGGTTCCAGATTCGACGACCGGGTAGTCGGCTTGCCGTCTAACTTTGCACAGACAGGCCGCAAGATTATTCATATTGATATCGATCCGTCCACGATTTCCAAACGCGTGAAAGTCGACATCCCGATCGTCGGCGACGTGAAGGAAGTCATCGCCGACATGCTCAATCTGCTCGAAACTACCGACAAGCGTCCTGATCCGGAAAAGCTCGCTGCCTGGCAGAACAGAATCAACGGCTGGCGTGAAAAAGACTGTCTTCATTATGAAAACAGCGCTTCGGTCATCAAACCTCAGTATGTTCTTCAGAAGCTGCAGGAAATCGGCGGTGATGACATGATTGTGGCGACCGACGTCGGTCAGCATCAGATGTGGTGTGCTCAATTCCTTAAATTCCGTAAGCCTCGCCATTGGCTGACTTCCGGCGGCTTGGGCACTATGGGTGTGGGCCTGCCCTATGCGATCGGTGCCTGCGTTGCTCATCCGGATAAACCGGTGGTCTGTGTCACTGGCGACGGTTCTATTCAGATGAATATTCAGGAATTGGCGACGGCGAAACAATTGGGTGTTGCACCCAAGATCATCCTGCTCAACAACAACTATCTCGGTATGGTTCGTCAGTGGCAGGAACTTGAATATGACCGCCGTTACTCTCATTCCCACATGGAAGTAACACCTGACTTTAAGGCCCTGGCAGAAGCCTACGGCCACGTCGGTATTGTGGTCGATCGTCCGGAAGACGTTGAACAAGCCCTGAAGGATGCTTTCGGCAAATACAAAGACAAACTCGTCTTCCTTGATTTCCATGTGGATCCGACGGAGAACGTTTGGCCGATGGTAAAAGCCGGACGCGGACTTACGGAAATGATCTTAGGCTCGGAGAAAATCTGATGAATCGACACGTTCTATCTATTCTTTTGGAAAACGAGCCTGGAGCACTTTCCCGCGTGGTGGGATTGTTCTCCGCTCGAGGCTACAACATTGAATCTTTGACCGTGGCTCCGACGGAAGATCCGACGGAAGATCCGACGGTTTCCCGTATGACCATCGTCAGTCCGGGAAGCACGGAAATCATTGAACAAATTACCAAGCACCTTAACCGCTTGATCGAAGTCATTAAAGTCGTTGATTTGACGGAAGGCGAGTACGCGGAACGTGAACTCATGCTTGTTAAGGTTCGTGCCGTCGGCAAAGACCGCGAGGAAATGAAACGTCTAAACGACATTTTCCGCGGAAGAATTATCGATGTAACCGACAAGACTTACACCATCGAATTAACCGGAAATTCCGACAAACTGGACGCATTTCTCAAAGCAGTGGATAAGGAATGCATCCTTGAAATGGTTCGCACCGGTTCCTGCGGCATCGGCCGCGGAGATCGAATGCTCCACCTCTAATTTATTCTTCCAACCTTCATAACTTGAGGAAAATTAAAATGAAAGTTTATTACGACAAAGACTGCGATCTTTCTTTAATCAAAGGAAAGAAAGTCGCCATCATCGGTTACGGCTCCCAGGGCCACGCTCACGCTCAGAATCTTCATGATTCCGGCGTTGACGTGGTTGTCGGTGTTCGCAAAGACGGCGCCTCCTGGAAGAAAGCCGAAGCTGCCGGTCTGAAGGTAGCCACGATCGAAGATGCGACTAAAGACGCAGATGTTGTGATGATCCTTCTTCCCGACGAAAAGATCGCCGAAGTCTACAAAAAACAAATCGAACCGAACCTGAAAGAAGGTGCTGCTTTGGCTTTTGCCCACGGCTTCAACATTCATTACGGTCAGGTCACTCCGAGAGCCGACCTTGACGTTTGGATGGTTGCGCCGAAAGCTCCGGGTCACACCGTTCGCCGCACTTATACCGAAGGTTCGGGTGTTCCTCAGCTGATCGCTGTTTACCAGGACAAATCCGGCAAAGCCCGTGAAGTCGCCATGTCTTACGCTGCTGCCAACGGCGCAGGCAAAGCCGGCATCATTGAAACCACCTTCAAAGAAGAAACCGAAACCGACTTGTTCGGCGAACAGTGCGTCCTGTGCGGAGGTATCGCCGAACTGATCAAGATGGGCTTCGAGACTCTGGTCGAAGCCGGTTATGCTCCTGAAATGGCTTACTTCGAATGCTGCCATGAAATGAAGCTGATCGTCGACTTGATCTACGAAGGCGGCTTGGCAGACATGAACTACTCCATCTCCAACAACGCTGAGTTCGGCGGCTACGTCACCGGTCCGAAGGTTGTTTCCGATCAGGCTCGCGCTGCCATGAGAAAGGCGCTGAGCGACATTCAGGACGGCTCTTACGCTAAGAACTTCCTCCTTGAAAACCAGGTCGGCGCTCCGATGCTGCGCTCCATCCGCGCTCAGACGGCTGCTCATCCGATTGAAGTCGTCGGCGCTCGCCTGCGTTCCATGATGCCGTTCATCTCTGCTCACCGTCATATCGACCGCAGCAAGAACTAATCATTTGAACCGCTGAAAAAATGAGAAGGGGCGCCGATCAGCGCCCCTTTGATTATCTGAAAAAGATAAATTATTCGAGATTCTGGATTTGCTCACGCATAGATTCGATCACGAGTTTCAGATTGACGGAGGTGTCCGTCATCGAAATGGATACAGCTTTGCTGCCGAGCGTGTTGGCTTCACGGTTGAGTTCCTGCATCAGGAAGTCCAACTTACGGCCGACGGGGCCTCCCCGGTCGAGTGTTCTTCTCACTTCTTTAACGTGAGTGCAAAGTCTTTCCATTTCCTCGTTGACGTCAAGTTTGATACCGTAGAGCGTGATTTCCTGACGGATGCGCTCATTGACTTCTTCTTTGGTGATCTGAGCACCGTCTGCCAACGTGGTGCCTAAGGCTTCTTCAAGTCTTTCCGTGAGTTTGTCCTTTTGTGCCTGAAGAATTTCAGGAATCTTCGGACGAAGCGTATTAACGAGATCTTCAATCTGCGTGCAGTATTTGAGCAGAACTTGGGCGAGGGCGGCGCCTTCACGCTGACGACTTTCGTTAAAGACTTCGAGACATTGTTCAAAGCCTGTTAAAACCTGCTTTGCAAAGACCTCAGGGTCAGGAACCGGAGCGGCAACGATGCCGGGATAATTTAGGATGTCGGCAACACGGAGCGCCGTGGCGGAAGGATCAGTCTTTAAGACTTGTGTCTGAAGAGCCATAAGTTTATTGAGGGCTTCTTCATTTAAAGCCGTATCTGCAGATAGGCCGGAATCCACCAGATTTAAACGGCACTCCATCTTGCCTCGAGCAATTTTGCCGGAGATGATTTCTCTGAATTTCGGTTCGAGGAAACGAATTTCTTCGGAAGCGCGGAAACTCAAATCTAAAAAACGAGAGTTGACACTTCTTATATCGATGCTCAGCAAGCCCATATCTGTTTGGACTTTTGCATTCGCGTAACCTGTCATACTCGAAATATTACTCATTGATAACTCCTTTACTGCCGCGCTTCATCGAACTGGAATGCACGGTCTTTCTGCCGCTGTATTTTACCTTCCTTCAAGTCGGCTCTAACTTTTATAAGGTTCGTATCGGGTGAAAATCGCGGTTTGAGATTATGCCTTCATTAGAATTGACAGAAATTATTGAAGGAGATTGGAATGCCAGAAGAGACATGGAGCCGCCCGAGCGGCCGCAAAGCAGACGAACTGCGCCCGATAAAGATCACACGTCACTACACAAAATACGCCGAAGGCTCTGTTTTAATTGAAGTCGGAGGTACCAAGGTCATTTGCACCGCTTCGGTTGAAGAAAAGGTCCCGGGCTGGCTCAAAGATCAGGGAAAAGGCTGGGTGACTGCGGAGTACGGAATGCTGCCTCGCGCTACCGGCACTCGCACGGACCGAGAAGCCGCCAAAGGAAAGCAAAGCGGCCGCACACAGGAAATCCAGCGCTTGATTGGCAGATCTTTACGCGCCGTTGTCGATATGGAAGCACTCGGCGAAAGAATGATCAAAATTGATTGCGATGTGATTCAGGCCGACGGGGGTACAAGATGCGCTTCTATTACCGGTGCATATGTGGCACTCGCTGATGCCGTCAATTGGCTCATCAAAAACGGCTCCTTGGAAAAATCTCCGCTCAAAGGACAAGTCGCTGCACTTTCAGTCGGTATTTATGAAGGTGTTCCGGTTGCCGATTTCGACTACGACGAAGATCATTTAAGTGATACGGATATGAATGTCGTGATGATAGACGCCGGCAAATTTGTTGAACTGCAGGGAACCGCCGAAGGAGAACCCTTTAGTCGGAAAGACCTAGATGCCTTGCTCAAGCTGGCTGAAGACGGATTGAAACAGCTGTTTGCTGCTCAGAGAGCAGCCCTCGCCGAGGAGTAAAAGACATGTCAAAAAAAATTGTTCTCGCCAGCAATAACAAAAAGAAAATGAAAGAGATGCAGGAGCTTCTCGCTCCGATGGGCGCCGAAGTGATTTCGCAAGGTTCTTTGGGAATTCCATCCGCCGAAGAACCTTTCGGTACCTTTGTGGAAAATGCGCTGACGAAAGCCAGATGGGCGGCGAAGCATTCCGGTCTTCCGGCCATTGCCGATGACTCGGGAATTTGTGCGGATGCCTTAAAGGGCGCACCCGGCGTTCTGAGCGCACGCTTTGCCGGTGAACCAAGCTCGGATGCCGCAAACAACGCAAAGCTGATTAAAGAACTTGTAGACAAAGACAATCGTAACGCGCATTACACCTGCGTTATTGTCGCCGTCCGTGATGAAAACGATCCTGAGCCGCTGATTGCGATTGATTTTTGGAACGGTACGATCGGATACGAACCGAAAGGCGAGGGCGGCTTCGGATACGATCCTTTCTTTATCGTGACGCCGGATGGAAAGACCGCTGCTCAGATGACGGCAGAAGAAAAGAATGCTGTCAGCCATCGCGGCAAAGCCATGAGAAAAATGCGCAGTTTATTAACCGAACGTTGGAATTGGTAAATTGAAAGAACTCCCGCTTTCTTTATATATTCACTGGCCGTGGTGCCTTAAAAAATGTCCTTACTGCGACTTTAATTCTCACGGCTTGAGGGGGCCGGCACCGGAAGCGCTCTATGAGGCCGCTATTATTGAAGGGCTCAAAGAGCAGGGCGCCCGTGTTCAGAGAAGAAAGCTGAAGAGCATATTTTTTGGAGGAGGAACACCTTCTCTGATGGCGCCGGATACCATCGGCAGAATCATTGAAGCGGCCGACCGCAGTATTCCGTTCCACGAAAACATCGAAATTACGCTGGAAGCCAATCCCGGCACTTTTGAAGAGCAGAAATTCAAAGACTTTAGAAAAGCCGGAGTCACCCGGCTTTCGATCGGAATTCAAAGTTTTGATGACTCTAAATTGAAGGCTTTAGGCCGGGTTCATAATTCACAGGAAGCCAAGCGGGCCGCTGAAAGCGCCGGAAAGATCTTTGAGAACTTCAACCTGGATTTAATGTTCGGGCTTCCCGGCCAAACTATTCAGGAACTGGACGAAGAGCTGGAAACGGCATTTTCTTTCGGATCGACGCATTTGTCTTGTTATCAGCTGACGCTGGAGCCGAATACTTACTTTGCCAAATTCCCGCCAAAAGGGATGCCTGATGACGACGTACTCTCAGACATGTCGGATTTGGTCAGGGATAAAACCGCGGCCCGAGGCTTTGATCACTATGAAGTGTCTGCTTATGCCAAGGAAGGTTTACGCTGTCGGCACAATCTGAACTATTGGGAATTCGGAGATTATTTGGCAGTGGGCCCGGGCGCTCATGGAAAACTGACGCTGCAAAGCATTCCCGAACGGTTTTATAACTACCGTGACCCGGCTCGCTGGCTCCTCTCTTTTAAAGAACACAAAACACAAATCGCAGAACGAAAACCGATCTCTCCGGAAGATTTGCCGTTTGAATTTATGCTCAATGCACTTCGCTTGAGGGAAGGCGTCCCCTTTGAGTTTTATACCGAGAGGACCGGTCTTGATTTCGATGTTATTGAACCGATTTGGGCGGAACTTCGAGAGAAAGGCCTTGTCTGCGACCACCTCAAGAGGATTAAAACAACGGAGAAAGGCTGGCTCTTTTTAAATGAAGTGCTTGAGGCTTTTCTTTAGCCGAATTCCGACATTCAAATATCAAATCATGCGGCCGATTTCGGCCGCTAATTCTTTCTTTCTGAAGAAATGCACCACTTCCAGCAGTGTTCTAACTCTGTTCAAAAATTAATAAAAAAATTCCCCAAAATATTCCAATTTGCACTAAAAAGGTGCATCATTACAAAAGTTTTTACGACTGCTTACTGAGGTTCTTTGAGAATGCATGATTTCGTGCATGTCAAAAATTGGCACGAAATTTGCATAAGCTTTGTTGAACATATTTTTTGATTGCCACGTCCAAATTTACTAAGGAGATATCCATGGCTAAGACCAGCGCTGAAATCATGCAGATGCTTGTGGACAACAACGTCAAATTTGTTGATTTGCGCTTTACTGATTTCAAAGGCAAAGAACAGCACGTTTCCGTACCGGTTTCTGCTTTTGATGAAGACAAGTTTGAAGAAGGTCACGCTTTCGATGGTTCTTCCATCGCCGGATGGAAGGGCATTGAGGCCAGCGACATGCTGCTGATGCCGGATCCGGACAGTGCCCGTATGGACCCGTTCGCCGACGAAGATATTCCGACAATGATTCTGACCTGTAACGTCGTTGAGCCTTCTACCGGAAAGGGATACGATCGTGACCCCCGCAGCGTTGCCAATCGTGCAGAAGCTTACTTAAAGAGCACCGGCATCGGCGATACCGCTTACTTCGGACCCGAGCCGGAATTTTTCATTTTTAACGGTGTCAGCTGGGGCACCACAATGAATCACAGCTTCTTCAAGATTGAAAGTGAAGAAGGCTATTGGAGCAACGGAAAGGATATGAACGGCGCCAACGGCGGCCATCGTCCTACCGTTAAGGGCGGTTATTTCCCGGTTCCTCCGGTCGACTCTCTCTACAATATCCGCTCCCAAATGTGCGAACTTCTTGAAGAACAAGGCGTTCCGGTTGAAGTTCATCATCATGAAGTCGGCGGCTGCGGCCAGTGCGAAATCGGCACACTGTTCAGCACTCTGACCAAACGCGCTGACTGGACTCAGATTCTTAAATATACGGTATGGAATGTTGCAGCGGCCTACGGTATGACTGCAACCTTTATGCCGAAACCCGTCGTCGGCGACAACGGCTCCGGTATGCATGTTCACCAGTCAATCTGGAAGGACGGCAAGAACCTTTTCGCAGGCAACGGCTATGCAGGCCTTTCCGATCTGGCCCTCTACTACATCGGCGGCATTATTAAACATGCTCGTGCATTGAACGCGATCACAAACCCGACAACCAACAGCTATCGTCGTCTGGTCCCGGGCTTTGAAGCTCCTGTCAAACTCGCTTACTCGGCTCGCAATCGTTCCGCTTCTCTGCGTATTCCGTTTGTTTCCAGCGAAAAGGCCCGTCGCGTTGAAGTTCGCTTCCCCGATCCGATGGCTAACTCCTATCTGGCATTCTCCGCCATGCTGATGGCCGGTTTGGACGGTATCCAGAACAAGCTGCATCCGGGTGAAGCTGCAGACAAGAACCTCTATGATCTGCCGCCGGAAGAAAACGCAAAGATTCCGACCGTTTGCTCTTCTTTGGAACAGGCCCTGGATGCTTTGGCGGCCGACCATGAATTCCTGACAGCCGGCGGCGTCTTCAGCGAAGATCTGATCACTTCTTATATCGAACTCAAGCATGAAGAAGTCGTACGTACTCAGATGGCCGTCACACCTGAAGAGTACGACATGTACTATTCGAGCTAGTAGCGTAATTTAAGTCTGTCTGCGCAAAGACAGCTGGATGACCGAGCGGAGGAAATCGTGAGTTTTGATGCCAAGCGTTTAGAAAGTTTCGATCTCCTCAGGCTCGGTCTTTTTGTATGTAACAAAGAAGGCGATATTCTTTATGCCAATACGGCAGCCCAATTCCTTTCCGGGCAGTCATTGAAGCATTTAAAAGAACGAAAACTGCAGTTTTACCTGAATTCGTCGGATGAATGGCTCGCAAATTATCGTGCGCATCCTGAGCCTTCCTTTCTGGTTCCGAATGAGTTAGACCATTTTCTGCGTCCTCCGGCAGAACCGATTCCGGTTCTGGTCACCATTCATCCTTTCCCGGATGACGAAAATATTCTCTTGGCTGAGATTGTGCCGGCAGATAAGACCCTTCAAATGACGCGAGAGCGTCATATGAATGAGCTGTCCGAAAATACTCGGCGCCTGCTGCGAAATCTCGCCCATGAAATTAAGAATCCTCTCGGAGGGATTCGAGGCGCTGCGCAGCTCCTGGAGGGAGAACTTCACGATCCGGAAAATAAAGAATTTACCGAGGTCATTATCAGTGAAGCAGACCGTCTTCAGCATCTTGTCGATAAGATCCTAGCGCCTTACCGTCAGCTTTACCATCCAGTGCCAACTAATGTTCACGAGATCCTGGAACGTGTTCGCCTCCTGGTGCAGTCGGAATTTCCGGAAGGGCTGAAGGTCGTTCGCGACTACGACATCAGTGCGCCTGAAATGATGGCTGACAGAGGTCAGCTGACGCAAATTTCCTTGAACTTAATGCGCAACGCCGCCGAAGCATTATCCGAGCAAATAGCACAGGGCACGGCATGTATCACGCTTAAAACCCGTGTTGTCCATCATGTTCAAGTCGGTCAAAGTTTTTGCCGCACGGCATTAAATATCCATGTGATCGATAACGGAGAAGGCATACCCAAAGACTTAGCCGACAGTATTTTTTATCCTCTGGTCAGCGGAAAGGAACAGGGGAGCGGACTCGGACTCTCCCTGGTTCAGACTTTTGTCGAGCAGCATGGCGGCAGTATTTCGGTCAGCAGTGAAGCCGGCCGTACCGATTTCAGCATATTGTTTCCCTTATCGTTATGAAAAATGTTTGGATCGTGGACGATGATCGTTCCATCAGATGGGTATTAGAAAAAGCACTTCAAAAGGCAGATATCCCCTGCAAAACTTTTAGTGAAGCAGAGTCCGTGCTGCAGGCGATCAAGAAAGAGCAGCCTGCTTTGATTTTGAGCGACATCCATATGCCGGGCAAAAGCGGCTTGGAAATGCTCTCAGAAATTAAGAAGTCCTATCCGAAGCTTCCGATCATCATCATGACGGCCTATTCGGACTTGGACAGTGCCGTAGCCAGTTTTCAAGGCGGAGCGTTTGAATATCTTCCCAAACCTTTCGACATCGATAAAGCCATCGAACTCGTTCGGCGAGCAACCGAAGAGAACGAGGAAGAAGAGCAGACTCCGTCAGAAGAAACCGCTTCTGAAATTATCGGTAAGGCGCCGGCCATGCAGGAAGTCTTCCGCGCCATCGGACGTTTGTCTCAAAGCAAGGCAACCGTTCTGTTAACAGGAGAGTCCGGCGCCGGCAAAGAAGTGGTGGCGAGAGCGCTTCACAAACACAGTCCCCGCGCCAATGCTCCTTTTGTCGCAATCAATATGGCGGCAATTCCGAAAGACTTAATGGAAACAGAGCTCTTCGGACATGAAAAGGGCGCCTTCACCGGTGCCAGTGCGATCCGTCACGGACGTTTCGAACAGGCAGAAGGCGGCACGCTCTTTCTGGACGAAATCGGTGATATGCCTGCTGAACTTCAGACCAGGCTCCTGAGAGTTTTGTCCGACGGTTATTACTATCGCGTCGGGGGCCATCAGTCTCTCAAAGCCAATGTCAGAATCATTGCGGCAACGCACCAAAATCTGGAAGCGATGGTTCGGGAAAATCGTTTCCGCGAAGACTTGTACCATCGTCTCAATGTCATTCGCCTGCGCCTGCCTCCTTTAAGGGAAAGGCCGGAAGATATTCCGCTTTTGGTCAATCATTTTCTGCAGAAGTCGGCAGAGAATCTCGGCGTTGAGCCCAAGATCATGTCTGAGGAAGCGATGGAATTTTTAAAACGTTTCCCGTTTCCCGGCAATGTTCGTCAATTAGAAAATCTTTGCAATTGGCTTGTCGTGATGGCGCCTTCCCAGCACATCCGAGTGACGGATCTTCCTGAGGAGATCCGCCGCGGCGAAGCGGAAAAGATTCATAAAAACAGCGAGGTTTCAAGCGAGGAGACTCTCGGCGGAAGCTGGGAGGAACTGCTCAAAGCTGAAGTCAAAGAGATGCTCAAAAGTCAGTCTCCCGATCTCATGAAGCAGCTATCGGATACTTTTGAAAGTATCGTAATCGGGACGGCGCTTGAGTATACGCACGGAAGGCGAGTCGATGCTGCGACAAGACTCGGCATCGGCCGAAATACAATTACACGCAAAATCGCCGAGCTCAAACTTGAAAGCGAAGACTAACGGCCTTGATAATATGGGCGGTTATGAAGATCGCTGATATTGAACAACAACTTATCCAAGCCGGCTGCAAAAGCGTTCACATCGATCGCTTTTGGCGCAATTGGTATTCCGGCAAACCTCTGAACCGAAGCAAGGTACGCCTGCCTGCGGCGGCAGAGGCACTGTTGCCTCAATTAGAGGAATTCTTAACTCATCAATTGATGGCTCAGGAAAAAGCCGAATCCGAGACCGGCACGCGCTGGGTTCTCAAAGCCTCCGACGGCCAGCTGATTGAATGCGTGCTTCTTCCTCGAGAAGGCGTCTGTGTATCCACTCAAGTCGGATGTGCTGTCGGCTGCGTCTTCTGTATGACCGGAAAAAGCGGTTTGATCCGACAGTTGAGCGATCTGGAGATTGCCGGTCAGGTCCAATACGCCATGAGAAATGCGCCTGTGAAGAAAGTAGTTTTGATGGGAATGGGCGAGCCTTCTCATAATCTTCGTTCCGTTCTTTCTGCGGTTGAACATATCGTTCGGTATTCCGGCATCGGATACAAAGAGGTTGTTATTTCTACTGTCGGTGATAGGCGACTTTTCGAAGCGCTGCTGAAATCAGAAATCAAGCCGGCATTAGCAATCTCTCTGCACAGCGCAATGGATGAGAAGCGCAGAAGTTTGCTTCCCCGGGCCGCAGATTTAACCGTAAAAGAAATTTTAGAGTACGGTGCAAAATACGCAGAGGTCGGGAAATATCCGATTCAATATCAGTGGACCTTGATTAACGGCATCAACGACGGGATTGATGAGATTGAAGCGCTGACTCCTCTGTGGTCTCGGCAGGCTATCCTCAACATGATCCCCGTCAACGCTGTTGACGGCAGTCCATACCGGCGACCGTCGACAGAGCAGATCGATAAGATAAAGGAAGCATGCCGAGCAAATGGAATATTGCTTAAATTCCGTGACTCAGCCGCCCAGGATGTTGACGGAGGCTGCGGTCAGCTTCGCGCCAGAGCGCTAAAAAGAAAGCCGGCGTTACAGCCGGCTCAAGAGTTAAAGATCAAGCGTTAGTGTCACGGGCGCGTGATCACTCGGGCGTTCATTGCCTCTGACTTTCTTGTGAATTTCAACTCCGAGGTTCTTGCTGGCAAGAGCCTCGGAAATCAAAATATGGTCGATACGAAGGCCTCGGTTTCTTCTGAAAGCCATCATGCGGTAATCCCACCAGGAATAGGATTTTTCCGGCTGTTCAAAGACGCGGAAAGAGTCCGTTAAGCCGAGATCGATAAGACGCTGAAAAGCCTCTCTGGCTTTAGGCGTGCAAAGCACGGATTCCGCCCAAGATTCCGGATCCCAAACATCGCGATCTTCCGGGGCGATGTTAAAGTCGCCGAGAAGCACTAAGTTCGGATACTCTTCCAGCTGGCTCGGAAGCCATTGAACCAGAGCTTCCAGCCAAGCGAGCTTATAAGGAAACTTTTCGCTCTCAACTGTTTCACCGTTCGGAAAGTATCCGTTGATGACGCGGAGTTTTTCGCTGCCGACTTGGACCGTTGTGGCTAAGAGACGGCTTTGCGGATCTTCGAAACCGGGGATGTTGCGAACTTCTTCGTCCGGAAGGAAGGTCAGCGGGTCACGAAGGATTGTGGCGACACCGTTGTAGGTTTTCTGGCCAAATGCATCCAGCGTATATCCTACTTTTTTGAAGGCGGCCGCATCGATGTCTGCCTCCTGCATCTTGAGTTCCTGAAGGCAGAGAATGCTGTTCTCTGTTTCCTTCAGAAAGTCCAAAACCTGCGGCTGACGAACCTTTAGAGAATTGACGTTCCAAGTCGTAATCGTGATGCTCATTTGGTCTCCAGCAAGCCATATTGACGGAGAAGTGCGTCGACGGAAGGTTTACGGCCGCGGAAAGCAACAAAGCTGTCCATTGCCGGGCGGCTGCCGCCGCGGGACAAAACTTCGTCCAGCCATTTGTTTCCGACCTCAGGATTGAAAATACCTTTCTCTTGGAAGAGGGAGAAGGCATCCGCAGAGAGCACTTCAGCCCACTTATAGCTGTAGTAGCCTGCGGCATAGCCGCCCGCAAAGATATGAGAGAAGGAGTTGGCAAAACGGTTGTACTCAGGCGGGAAAGTGACCGCGACTTCTTTTCTGACTGCAGTCAGGATCTTTTGGACCGCATCTTTTTCCGGATGTGTGTCCATATGAAGGAGCATATCGAAGAGGGCAAATTCGATCTGGCGAACATTTGCCATTCCGGCACCGTAGTTTTTGGCAGCAACCAGTTTGTCGAAGAGTTCGCGCGGCATGGTCTTGCCGGTCTTGACATGATGCGTAATGGTCTGCATCACATCCCAATTCAAAACGAAGTTCTCCATGAACTGGCTTGGCATTTCAACTGCGTCCCATTCCACGCCGCTGATGCCGGATACGGCCAATTCTGTCTGGCGGGTCAGCATATGATGCAGGCCGTGACCGAATTCGTGGAAAATCGTTTCGACGTCTCTTAACGTCAGAAGAGAAGGATTGTCTCCGACGGGTGCGGCGAAGTTGCAAACAAGGTAAGCAATCGGTTTTTGGATTTTTCCGTCAACCTCACGACGGGAGATCTGGTCATTCATCCATGCGCCGCCTCTCTTTCCGTTGCGGGCATAAAGGTCCATATAGAATCCGGCGATCTCTTTGCCTTCCTTGTCTTCAATGACAAAGAATTTGACGTCATCGTTCCAGACGGGCGCTTTCTTTTCTTTGATCTTGATCGAGAACATCTTCTCGACAAGTCCGAACATTCCTTGGAGAACAGCAGGTTCCGTGAAGTATTGTTTTACTTCATTTTCAGAGTAAGAGAATTTTGCTTCACGGAGTTTTTCGCTGATGAAAGAAAGATCCCAAGTCTGAACATCCTTAATTCCTAGCATATTCTTGCCGTAATCGATAAGTTCTTCCATTTCTTTCTCTGCAGCTGGTTTGGCCTTGGCCGCTAATTCTCGCAGGAAAGAAACGACTTGTTCGGGAGATTCTGCCATTTTCCGAACCAAGGAGACTTCGGCAAAATTTTTATAGCCGAGAAGATGAGCGTCTTCGACCCGCAGTTCGAGCAGACGATTAATGATCGGCAGATTGTCTTTGCCAGCAGGCGAGAACTCAGAGGCGCGAGTCACGTATGCGTGATACATCTTCTCACGAAGCTCTCGATTTTCTGCGTACTGCATGATCGGCAGATAATTCGGCATATGCAAGGTGATCTTGTAGCCCTTGGCACCCTCGGCTGCAGCCTGCTGGGCATAGAGATGCAATTCGGCCTCAGGGACACCTTTGAGCTCATCTGTGTCTTCCGGGAGGTAAAGCGCAAATTCATTAGTGCAGTCGAGAAGATTTTCAGAGAACTTCTGAGAAAGTTCGGCTTCCTCTCGATTGATCTCGGCCATCTTCTTCTTGCCGGCGTCATCTAATTCGGCGCCGGAGAGAACAAAGCCTTCTAACTCTTTGTTAATGATCCTCTGACGGGTTGAGGAGAATTTCTCAAAAGCTTTCTCGGCTTTCAAGACTTTGTACTTTGCATAGAGTTCCTCATCCATACCGAGTTCGCTGAATACTTCGGAAATCGGAGGAAGAAGTTCATTAATCGTAGCTCTCAACTCGGGCGTATCGGCCACGCTGTTCAAATGTTCGACAACCGACCAAACATAGGAGAGATTTTCAGAAGCATCTTCAATCGGCGTAACTAAGGTGTCCCAAGTCGGTTCTTTATCGGAAGCTTTTACTGAAGCTACGGTGTCTTTCAGACGTTGAATCAGTGCAAGCACCGCCGGTTTAAAGCTGTTCGGATCAAGCTTGGGAAAATTAATCAGCTGGGTCTTATCGTCAATGATGCTCAGGATGTTAATTAAATCACACATGTATAGATTCCTTACCGAGATATTTTTTGCAGACGCTTTTCATAAGCTTCAACCGTATTAGAGAGAAGCATTGCGATGGTCATCGGTCCGACACCGCCGGGAACCGGAGAAATATAGCCTGCAACTTTGGCGACTTCTTCGGTGTCAACATCTCCGCAAAGTTTTCCTTCGGCATTGCGATTCATACCGACATCAATCACGGCGGCGCCGGGTTTAACCATATCAGCCGTGACGACTTTTTCTTTACCGACCGCAGCGACAATGACATCGGCCTGAAGAGCGAGCTCTTTCAAATTCTTGGTTTTACTGTGCGCGACCGTGACGGTGGCATTTTTTTCAAGCAGCATGATGGCCATCGGTTTTCCGACAATATTGCTTCTGCCGATGACCAAAGCGTGGGCGCCGGTGAGAGGATAGTCCACGGATTCCAGCATTTTGATGACGCCGTATGGCGTGCAGCTGCGGAAGCCGCCGATGCCGGTCACGACAGAACCGACGTTGACAACATGGAAACCGTCAACGTCTTTATCTGCACGGATTGTCTCAATGACTTTTTGCTCGTTGATATGACGGGGCAGGGGGAGCTGTACAAGGATTCCATCCACGGAATCGTCGGCATTGAGTTTCTCCAAAAGTGCTAATAACTCCGCTTCTGAAGTTTCAGCAGGAAGCTTTTCCAATTTAGAGGTAATGCCGACATCGGTGCAGGCTTTGATCTTGTTGCGGACGTAAACCTGGCTTGCCGGATTATCACCGACAAGAATGACCGTCAGTCCGGGAGCCCTCGAACTTAATTTGAATTGTTCTACTTTTTCCTTCAAGCCGGCTCGAACGGATTGTGCGAGTGCTTTTCCATCAATTATTTTTGCGTTCATTGTTATGAAAAGAGTAAGTAAGACCGATCCATTGTAAGGATATTCACAGAGCCTAAAACCTTTGCTCACAAGAACGAGTAACAAAAGATCTTCGGCCGAGAAGAGGCCGTAAAAAGAAAAGGAAGGCGGTGTGCCTTCCTTTGTGACGCTGTCTAAAAGACTATCTCATAGATCCGGAGTCTTTGACAGGAGGTCTGTTTGCATTCATGACGACGCGCATCAGATCTGCTACGGTGCCGGAATTGGTTTTATCCATAATGGAAGCACGGTGGGCTTCAACGGTCTTAATAGAAATACCCAAGTCAGCGGAGATTTGTTTATTCAGACGGCCGCTCACAATTCTTTCAAGAACGTGCTGCTCTCTGGGAGTCAGTTTGCTCAGAAGAGCGTCGTTCAAGGAGCGCTGTTCAGCCTTGGCTTTACGCTGACGGGCTTCCTGCAGCATTCTTTCGATTAAAGAGCGCAGGGCGGCCTGGTCAAAGGGTTTTTCAATGAAGTCAACCGCCCCCTTCTTCAAGGTAGAGACTGCCATAGAAACGTCGCCGTGACCGGAGATAAAGATAATAGGAATATCGCACTTTCTGGCGATAAGGTGTTCCTGAACTTCCAAACCGCTCATGCCCGGCATTCTGACGTCAAGGACGAGAACGGCGATAGCGTTCGGATCGAATTTGGCGAGGAACATTTCACCGCTTTCGAAAAGTTCAACGCGGTAGCTGGAAGCTTCGAGAAGCCACTTGAGAGAATCACGTACGGCTTCGTCGTCTTCAACGATATACACAACACCTGCGGTATCCGGAGATTCCTGAGTGTAGGGTTTCGAGGTCATCTGAATCATCATGTGCCTTTCTAATTAATATATTCTTACAAGCAATCCATTATCTTAATCTATAGGATGATAAGAATCGCTAACTGAGATATCTTGTATCACGTGAAGATATTATATATCTTAATCACGCCCCTGGATAGTACAGAAGGCGTATCTCTTTAAATTGAAACACAATTATTTTTGTTTCTGTGCCTCGGAATCTTTCGTGAAACAAATCTTCAGGTCGAAGAAAAATACGGCGCCCCCGCCTTCGTTGTCTCTTACACGGAGCCTTGAGTTATGAGACTCTGCTATTGTCTGGCAAGTACTCAGACCTAGGCCGAGGCCGTTCTTCTTAGTAGAAAAGAAGGGTGTGAACAGGCTTGCTTTCATCGTATCGCTGATTCCGGGGCCGTGATCGCCGACAGACAATTCAACGTCTTTAGCGCCGACCTTCGCACTGACCGTGATGGTTTTGTCCTCACTGCCGTGTTCCAAAATAGCCTCAGCAGCATTACGAATAAGATTCATGAGAATCTGCATGATCTGGACCGGATCGCAAATTACATCAGGCACGACAGCAGGCAGCTCGTAAACCACCTGAACACCGGCATATTTCTTCTCGATCAGACGTCCGAGCTCCATCGTGTCAGAGAATACGCTATTCAAAGACACGTACTCCAATGTTGTCGGGCGGCGTTTGGCAAACGCTCTGATGTTCTTAATAATTTTGTCGATGCGTGCAGCCTGATTAGCAATCTTTCGATAGATCTCCAGCACCTGAGCCTTGTTTACTTCCGGCGCCCTGTCAATCACTTCCAGTGCTGTATTGGCATAAGCGGTAATCGCGGTGAGCGGCTGATTAATTTCGTGTGTAATCGTAGAGGCCATCTCGCCGAGCGTAATGAGGCGCGAAGAGTTTTCCATCTTACTGGTCTGCTCTTCGAATTCCTGCTCATTGATTTTTCTCTTAGTGATGTCCAGCGCTGACTGAAGGGTGACGTGAGAGCCGCCCGGCAGTGTCACTCTGGCTTCTGCTACGGAGAACCAGCGGCCAAGAGAGTCGACCCAAACCTCTCCTTGACGATTGCCTTGCGGATCGAACGGTTCTTTAAAGGCCTTGGAAATCTCTAAGTGACCATCTGCGGTATTTCCCAGCTGTTCCGTGTAGTGGTTATTGTGAATACCTAACATACTCCCGGTCGGTTTCTGCATCACGGCGGAAATACAAGACAAGACAGAGTTCAGAAGTCTTTCGTAGGAAGCGATAGAGTCGTTCGTGAGGTTCATGGACTGAGCCTCGACAGTGTTGTCCTGGATCATATAAATCCAGCCGATATGTTCGTTGTATGCCGAGTAGAAAGGCATCGCCAGCATCAGCGCTTCAAGCGTTTCATCATTTTTGCGGCGGATCGTCAGGTCAAAGCGGTACGGCTTACCGGGTTCTTCATGAGGACGGTCTTTCAGCAGCTGTGATGGAAGTTCAGATCCGTCTCCCCAGAAGGGATAAGGCGGTGTCTTGCCCAAAAGTTCTTCTTCTGAGTAACCGGTAATTTCCTCAGTTTGACCGTTTGTATAGACGATCTTGTTGTCCAAGTCGGTGATGATTAAAGCCAGGTTCATGGAATCTTCGATGGAGCGGCGAAGTTCCAGTTCTTTTAATGCGCGTTCAAGATCAGACTGATTCCTGCGCATTTCGCGGTTGAGGAAAAAGAGTGATAGAAGCAGAAACAGCATCAGAGCGCCCAGCCAATAAATCAGCGGGCTGGCAAAGATCTTTGGGCGTTCGAGAACGTTGCAGCCGTACAACTGAATGGAAGGCGGCAGCGGGTCAGCTGCGCGTACGTAACTCGGGATGGTGTAGTCATCCGGCGGGTTGTAGGCAGCTCGGCCGGCAATTTCTTTTGTTCCGTGAAGGAATGAGAATTCGTAATCGGAAAGCAGCGACTGAGGAGTTGAAACTTCCAAAAGTTTGTTCAGCGACAGTCTGGCGAGGAGAGCATATGTTTTTTCGCCGATGGCAAAGGGATAAATGATGACGACAGAAGGCGAAGAAATGTCGCCGGGCGTAAACCAGAAAGAAGAGTAAGAAACGCGGTTAGAGAGGAAGGCGTCTCCGATCGCATCGCGGACGACCTGCGGATAATCCAGATAGTTATATTGACGAAGATCGCTTCTGCCAAGCCGAGGATTTACAACAGACTCCAGGCCTTTGCCGCTCGGTTCAATGACACGAAGCAGAATAACTTCGGGGCTCGACGAGATAATTTCTCTGCCGTACTTATTTACAACGGCGGGGTTGATACCGTCCAGCTCCATTTTTTCGATCATGCGGGCCATGGAGGCGGAGATGCCCCGCATTCTCATTTCAATGTTATCGGCAACCTTTGCCGTGCTCTTCATCAGATTAGTTCTGAGAATAGTTTCGTTATTGGCACGCACGTTGAAATAGAAAGCCGAGAAGATGACGACAATGAGGACCGCGATCGCCCAGATGAACGGAGTTGTACCGCTCGGAAGGTTGGAATGACTTTTTATGCCCGCAAAAGCCGACGAGAATCCGTCTAACAAGTCGTTGCTTTGCGAAATGTGCTTCTTATAAGTCATGGCAATCTTTCTAAAAATTTATAGTTAGGGGCGTTTCTAAAAAAGCGCCCTAAGATTTGTCCTTCGAAAGATACAAATCGTTAATTCTTAATTATGCCACTCCTAGGATAAAGCCTTGAGGCCATAACAGGCTGAAAGTTCTAACTTGGCGTTGTATGTATTTCTGAAAACAATCGCAAAGTTAGCTTTCCAAAAAAATGTGAATTTCCATCATTGGATTGTCTGATTAACCGTCCTACTTAATGGAATAGACACCCAGTTCTTGATGGAAAACATACTCCCACCGTCGTTTACCTGAGAATAAAGCCGTGGCGTGGGTTACCTTTCTTTCGGATATTCATACCCAGATTCTTTTAGCAATTTCTCAAAACAATTTTTTGGCGTAAATTGCATCAATGGAAAGAAAACTGAAAGAAGTCAAACTTGATTCGGCTAAAACGTTTTCAGAGTTATACGGATTGAAAGATCAATCACCTTTAATTGGAGTAATTGATTTTAAAACAGCTCAGAAGTCGCCGAACAACCTTGAGATGGAGTACGGGGTTTATGCTCTCTATTTGAAGGATGTGTCAGTGTGTTCGTTAAAGTACGGAGCTTATCCCTGCGACTATACGAGCGGCACTTTGGTTATGTTTGCTCCGGGACAGCGAGCACGTCTTGATAGTCCTGAAGCGCAGGTAAGACCCGACGTCATCGGACTTTTGTTTCATCTCGATTTAATAGAAGGGACGCCCTTGGGTTTAACGATGGGGAAGTACACCTTCTTTTCATATAAAGAGGCCGAATCTCTGCATTTATCTGATTCTGAAAGGGATATTTTTAGAAGGGCCCTTCAGGAAATCGCTGAACATCTTAGAGTTCCGGCGGCATGGCATACAAGAGATATTTTGGCGAGCCGGATTCAACTTTTGCTGGATTGCGTCAATTCTTTCTATGTTAGACAGTTCGGGACTCGGCACGCCATTAACCTCAAGATATTGCAAAACTTCCGAGTCCAGCTCAAAGGTTTTTACGTTGAGGGCCGTAGCACGAATGGTTTTCCTTCGGTTTCTTATTTTGCGGAAAAAGCGAATCTTTCCCCCGGTTATTTTGGCGAGCTCATAAAGAAAGAAACCGGTAAAACGCCGCAAGAATTAATCGGAAACCACATTTTGGAGTGTGCGCGGCAGAGACTGGTTTTGTCAAAAGATTTTGTGAGCACTATTGCTTACGATCTAGGTTTTACGCATCCTCAGCACTTTACGCGTTTCTTTAAGCAGCGAACAGGTATGACGCCCAAGGAATTTAGGCAATCAGCAATCCGAAAGGATAAATGGGTTAGATAGAAAGGCTCCTGTGAACAAGGAGAACTCTCACTAATTAAATAAGCTAAATAAGCCCCGGGTGACTTGTTTATATGGCTTGTTTTTAGGAAATTGATAACGAAAGGACTAGAAGCTGTGCAGAGATTTCATGGGTCCTTTTCCTCCGTTCCTGATTCTTCTAGTCCAGCAGGTTCAGTATCGCTACTGCACCCGTCGTTAAAGAAACGAGTCTAAATCGTAAGGATGCTTACTGCGTAAAATTCAGAGATATTAAGGGTCTGCGAGAATCCTCAATAAAGATTGAGGGGCAAAAAACACCTCTTCCAACCGCAAGCCGAGATTGGACAGTTCAAGTCTGAAGAAAAGAAAAAACAAAAGCTACCAGTTACGGTGGTGTTTTCGATGGTGCTTTTTTCGAAGAAGAACCCTAACCATTTGAATAATTAGAATCGGTTGGCGGAGAGGGGGAGAATTTAAACTAATTTAAATTCAAATAGATAACAACTTAAAGAAGAATTTAGTGACCACTTTGGTGACCAATTAAAATTGTAAAATTGTTAGAAGGAAAAGCCCTGCTGATGCAGGGCTAACCTTTGCCGACCTAGAAGACACTAAAACCGGTCGGAGTTCGTCTAGGACTATTCTAAGGTTTTTTAAAGCGGTGGGTATCCTTGATTCATAGCAACGGGAATAATTGACTACAGATTTTTGAAATAGTATGATTATTTCAAAAATTTCCTTCTTTTTACTTTATCATGGATAAAACAACTAAAAAAGAAAACCGCGGGGGCGCTCGCGAAGGTGCAGGCCGCAAAGGTCTTGGTAATACAAAACGCGTTTCTGTCTGCCTAACGGACGAATTGGTTCCTGTTTTCAAACAGTTAGGCGGTGCAAGATGGCTTCGCTGTGAACTGGAACGCGTCGCAGAACCCGCACGCACGCTTGATACAGATCAAATTCTGGTTCCGGCCATGAATCCGACGCACTTGAGTATTCCTGTCTACGAATGCGGCGTTCAGGCCGGCTTCCCTTCCCCGGCAGAAAGCTATGTTGACAAGTCACTGGATCTGAATGAATACCTAGTCTCCAATCCTGCCTCGACATTCTTTGTCTACGTAACAGGCGACTCAATGGACTTGGCCGGTATGGACGAAGGCGACCTCTTGGTCGTCGACCGCTCGCCGGAACCCAAGAACGGAGACATCGTCATCATGAGCATTAACAATGAATTCACTGTTAAACGTTATGTGAAAGACGATAAGGGACTGCGTCTGCTTCCGGAAAGCTCAAACCCCATCTACAAACCCATTCTTCCCAAAGACTACGACGAGTGGCGCTTTATCGGTGTTGTGAAGTACACGATTAAAAGTAACTAAAATGCAGGTGTTCGCGCTGGTGGACGGAAACTCCTTCTTCGCCTCCTGCGAAAAAGTTTTTCGTCCGGACTTAACTGACCGTCCCGTAATCGTGCTCAGTAATAATGACGGATGTGTCGTTGCTCGATCGAAGGAAGCCAAACAGCTCGGCATCAAAATGTGCCAGCCGTACTTTCAGATCGAAGAATTCTGTATACGGGAAAACGTCGCCGTTTTCTCAAGCAACTACGAACTCTACGCCAATCTCTCCGGGCGCATGATGTCAACCATCGCCTCCCTAGTTGACTGCATCGATCCGTACAGTATTGATGAGTGCTTCGCCAACATGAGCGGGTACGAAGGTTTAGGCACCGACCTGACTCAGCTCGGCTTTCAGATCAAGGATAAAGTGTTTAAAGATGTCGGCATCCCCACGTGCGTCGGCATCGCACCGACAAAAACCTTAGCCAAATACTGCAACCATTTGGCCAAACGCTACGCCGGACTTAAAGGTGTGTGCAATTGGCTCGACTTAACACCTCAAAGACAGGCAAAAGCGCTTGCTTGCGAGCCAGTTTCTGAAATTTGGGGTGTAGGGAGACGTTATACGGAACACCTAGAAAAGATGGGTATTCGGACGGCCTTAGATTTAGCCTGTGCAGATGCAGAGGCCATCCGAGATCGGTTTGGCATTACGCTTTCCATGACGGTAAGAGAACTTCAGGGAACCTCCTGTATCCCGCTTGAGCTTGTGAAACCAAAAAGACAGCAAATCATGAGAAGCCGCAGCTTCAGTCATTTAGTCTGCGACAAAGACGACTTGCTGGGCGCCATCACGTTCCATGCTCAGGAATGCGGAAGAACCTTGCGTCGCGAAGGTACGGTAGCGCACACCGTCGGTATTGTTTTGAACACGAATCCTTTCCGTCTGCAAGACGTCCAGCAGCACGCCTATCCGTGCGTTGGTCTTCCTTATCCTATTTCGGATACCAATACGATTATTCATTACGCCCGACGGTTACTTAATCAGACCTATCGCAAAGGGTGCTTGTACAAACGTGCCGGGGTATATGTTGGCGAAGTTATTTCAAAAGACGCCGTCACGAAGGATCTTTTTGAAGAACTGGAGACCGAACGGCAGCAAGTTGTCTGTGAACTGATGGATTCAATCAACACGCGCTTTGGTAAAAATACGCTCTGCTTTGCAGCTTCTAAATTAGGCAAAGACGCTTGGGAAATGTCCCGTGCGCGTTTGAGCCCGGGATATACAACCTGCTGGAAAGATTTGCCACGCGTCGGGCCGCTCATAGAAGAAACGGTTCCGTTCTGATTCACTACTTCCATCTTGTTTGCCTCGGAAAATTTCCGAGGAATTTTTTAAATTTCGGCTGACTCTCCTTGGCGCCCTACATAGGCATTCAAAGCAAAGTTTTTTCGTGTCTTAGGTATCTAACATTGGACTTTTTGAAGAAAATGATTGCAGCCGATACCACAATATCATCCGTGAAAAAGAATCCGGCCCTCGCTTATCTGGCAAGACTCGGATCGTCCCGCTCAGTTATCACGATTTCAAACTGTTTAAAGCACATTGCTAACTTTTTAGGGGCTAAAGACATAGAGACTGCCGATTGGTCAAAATTGAAGCGTATTCATTGGACCGAGATCCAAAAACAACTGGCTGCTCGGGGGTGTTGCGGATCGACTCAAAATCTTTATTTGACGGCGTTCAAAACCGTTGCAAAGGAGGCGTGGACATTGGATCAGCTGCCTCAGTCTTCTTATTTGAAAATCCAAGCAATAAAAGGCGTTAAATATGAACGTCTGCCCAAAGGCCGAAGCCTGACAGTCAAAGAAGCCGCAGGGCTCCTTAAGGCTTGCGACGACGGCACAAACCAAGGAAAACGGGATATGGCTCTATTTGCTTTAATGCTTGGCTGCGGCCTGAGAAGGGCAGAATGCGTCCGGTTGGAAATGAAAAATTGGGACTGCATTAGCAGATCCTTTTGCTTTATCGGTAAAGGAAACAAAGAACGACGTGGTTTTCTGCCGCAGAAATTGAACCAAATAATCGACGAGTGGCTAATGGCTCGAGGCTTAGAAGAGGGAGTCTTTTTTCCTCGGATTTGTTCTGGAGCCGATAACAGTAAATTCATTTTTAGAGAAATGCAGCCGTCGTCAATCTATAGAATTTTGCAGAAAAGAGCTGAACTTGCAGCCATCGGCACGGTTAAGCCTCATGATTTACGCAGAACATTTGCAACTCGAATGTTGGAGCAGGGTTGTGACCTGTTTATTTTACAAAGAGCGATGGGTCATACGTCGGTAGCTACTACAGCCCGCTATGATTTTCGTTCGGAAAGCAGCTGGGAAAAAGTTTGCAAGAATCTGAAAGTTTTCGGCTGAAGCCTATCGTTCCGGTTTTTGTGAACCTTTTTTCAGCCGTTTACGCATGGCTTGCATCCGCTTGATTTGCTGTTGTTTAGCCTCGTTAAGCTGACGCAATGTTTTCTGCTCAGCGCTTTCAACGAGTTCGAGCTTTGAGTAATAATTCTGCATTTTTCTACCGAGGTGCTGCTCCTCGGCATAGGGAGAATCAAGAAGTTTCTTCGAAGCTTGTTCAGCTAAATAAGCTACAGTCTTTCGCGTTTTTTTTGTTTTTTGAATGGACGGGGAATCCGGTATTACTTTTCCATCCCTAAAAGCAGAATGAACCTTTTCAACCTGAGCTTGCTGCCGTTTTAAAAGTTCACGTTTTTTAGCGATTGCATAGACTCGAGCTCGGTCCTGTTCAGACATTCGGCGATTATTTAAAACATGGTGTTCTGCTTGAGAAATTCCCTGCTGCGTCTTTCCTCTTGACCACCTTCGGGTCGCATTGGCCTCGATGCCGCACTTGAAGAGGCAAGCAGCGAAATGCTCACGCATTGCTGCCAGCTCGTCGTTTGCAAGATGAATCCTTTTGCCCTCTCTGTTTTTTGTACGAAGAAGAACGTGACAGTGAGGCTGAGTAGTTTTTTTATCATTTCCGGGCAAATGGAAAGCCAGCAGATAATCATATCCGTCAAGCATATCCTTGGCCCATTGACCGCAAGCTGTTTTGAATTTTTCCTCGTCTGTTCCGGCGGGCATAGAAAGTATGACTCTTCTGGCGTGGCCTCTTTTGGAGGTTCCGTCTCCCATTTCTGAAAGCAGCTTCCACTCATATAGAACTTTTCGATATTCCGCTTTACCCTGTAAACTGTTTCCGCTCTGGTCGATCAGCTCAATGTCTCCGTTTCGCGCAATGTAGTCGGCTGCTTTGATTGTGTGAAGGTAACTTTTTATGTTTGCTTGTCCGAACCGAAACATAACCTCGGCACGCTTATCGACAACACCTTCGGCTTTAACTTTTGAACTGAGAGCAGAAAATCTGAAGGCGGCAGTATTTGAAACCTTCTCATATCCTTTGAAAATGCGTGCTTTTCGGGCACGCATCGGATCAGGAAAAAGATCGTCAAGAAACGGATTCTTATTGGAGGCCATTATTAATTACCTTTGCCTTATTGATTTCCTGCAAAATGAATTTTTGCTGGCTTTCAATAAAGGAACTCAAAGTGCTTTTGCCGGACTCCACGTCCCTAAGTTTTCTTTCAAAGACAGCCGTAAGGATCGGGTTGCGGACGAGCTCGGGCACGAGCTTCAGCAATTCAATTCCGTCTGAAGAGGCGCAGATTTTTTTGCCTTTCGTCTCCAAATAACCTTTTCTTTTCAGTTCGCTGATAATCGCTGCTCTGGTTGCCGGTGTGCCGATCCCGTCGCCTTCCTTCAGATATTTTTTATATTCCGGGTTGTCCACTACAGTATGAATTTTTTCCATAGCTGCAATCAGAGTACCCTCGGTGAAATAGGCTGGCGGCTTGGTAAGTTCGTTTTTCGTTTCAGTCTTTAGGACTTTCAGAATGTCTCCGTTTTTTACAGAAGGAAGAATCTGATCGAATTCGGTTTTATCGTTGTCCGGGTCAGCTTGATTTTGGTAAACGACTTTCCAGCCAAGCGCGGTAACGTTTTTTCCTTTGCCGATGAACGTCTCACCTCCTAGTTCCAAGTCGATGGAGCAAGAATTAAATTGATGAACCGGGAAAAATTGAGCCAAATATCGGCGTCCGATCAGTTCATAAATCTTTTGTTCCTTATCGCTTAATGCCGTCCAGTCAACCGGCAGCTGCGTCGGGATAATTCCGTGGTGAGCAGTTATCTTCTTATCGTTCCAAGTTTGAGACTTAACAGTCGGATCGGCTTTTAAGACCAACTCCTTCAGCTTGGGGCAAGTTTTCGCAATGGCTGCAAGGACTTTAGGCGCATCGGTAAACTGTGATTCCGGCAGGTATTGACAATCACTTCTGGGATAGCTTGCGGCTTTATGGATTTCATACAAGCTTTGGCAGGTGTCTAAAGTTTCCTGAGCAGAAAAACCGTATTTGTTGCTTGCTTCAAGCTGAATGTCCGCCAGCGAAAAGGCCCGGGGCTGTGCCAGCCTTTTCGGCACGGTTTCCGTTTTTCTGACAACTGCTGTTTTCGTCAGTTTAAGCTTGTCTGACAAACTTTTAACGACCGCCGGATTCACCAGACGGCCTTCAGAGTCTAAACCTTCCTGTCGGTCGGACGGTTTCCAGAGCGCTGTAAAACTGCCGCGCCCTGCGGAAACTTCCGCTTTTAAAACAAAATAAGGGACAGCCTTAAAGTTCTTGATCGTTCTGTCTCTTTCGGCTACTAAGGCAAGCGTAGGAGTTTGAACGCGCCCCACAGCAATGAGTTTCCTTTCCTTGGCTCCGTGAGTAAGCGTTAAAGCCCGGGTCAGATTCATTCCCAGCAGCCAATCGGCTCTGGATCGGCCGAGCGCTGCAAGCTTCATTCCCTGAAATTCGCTGTTCGGCTTAAGAGATTTCAAGCCTTTTTTAATGGACGCCGGATCTTGTGCGGAAACCCAAAAACGACTAACAGGTTTTCGACACTTGTAAAACTCCAAAATCTCATCAACAAGAAGCTGTCCCTCCCTGTCCGGGTCGCCGCAATTAACAATGCTGTCGGCTTTGCCCAGAAGTAATTTTATTGTTCTGAGCTGTGCCTTGACACCTTTGTCAGGTTTCACGTTGAGTTTCCATACTGAAGGGAAAATCGGCAAATCCTGCATACGCCATACTTTTCCGCCTTTCTTTGTGACGGGAACGTCATCAGGTGTGTAGGCATCCGGGGGCGCCTGTTCCAATAAGTGACCGAAGCACCAAGTGACGGTATTGCCTCCTTTGCATTCGTTAAAGCCGGCTCCCTTCTTTACAATTCCCAACTCTGCACAAATTGCTTTGGCAACAGAGGGTTTTTCCGCAATCCATAATTGCATGACGACTACCTTTCAATATCAATGGTTCTGATTTTTTGTGATGGTTTTTGAAATTGGTACGGATTGGATAACGGCTGCGTCAGATAATTCAGCATCGAACTCTGAATATATTTCTGTTGATAATTGGGTAAATCCTTGTAAGTTTGTAGAGCTGCTGTCTGAAGGGTGGCCTTAGCTTCTTTGTTGTCCGGACTTTTATCTTTCTTTACCGGGGGCGCTGCTGTCAGTCCTAAAGATTTATCAATGCCGAATAAATAATCCTTTATTTTTTCTGCGTCTGCGCACGCCCGGAATAATTCTTTAGGGTCTTTTTTAAGAACATCGATCCAGTTGCTGACGTATGCAGCGCTGTTCTGGGCCTTGTGTTTGATGCCCAAGCCGCTGCACACCATCATCGAAGATATTTCAGCTCGAAGTTCTTCTCTTGCATAATCAGGTGTGCCGAATTTATTCAGTATCGGTCTGTTCAGACGTGAACTGTGACCTGTCCAATGACCGAGTTCATGCAGCGCCGTTGCATAAAAACCTTCAGCATCTTTGAATTGAGTTCTCAGCGGAAGAACGATTTTGTCCAAGGCCGGAACATAGTAGGACTGGTTTTGTTTGATTACTTCGATCTTGGCGCCCGATTTGTCAAGAATACGTTCGGCAGCTTCCAACGGAGTCCATTCGTGTACCGGTGTCTTAAATTTCTTGAGATTCAGATTTTCACATTGCTCGGAATTAAAAACGACAAACGGACAGGGAATGAGGCGTTCTACCGTTTTATCCTCATCTTTTTCATCCTTTTCCACTAAGTGCTTCCAGAAGATGCACTTGGTGCCGTGTTCTCCCTTTTTTACTTTCCCGCCGAGCTCTTGTACCTGACGAAACGTGAGCCAACGATTGTCTCCGTACCCTTGGCTCATTCTGACAGCCATCAGCAGCAGCGCATTGGTACCCCGGTAAGGAGCATCAGTAACGGCACTGACAGGCACGACATTGGCTGCGTTATCCCAGTCTTGCTGCCACGGTGCCGTTCCTTTTTTCATCTCTTCAATGAAGTAATCGGCGACGGATCGAACGTATGCATTGTATTTTTCGTTCATAGCCGCTCCCTGTTATTGGAAAAGCTCGGTCGTGTGAAACAATCCAGTGCGAAATCTTCAAAAAGTTTGTCCTTATCCTCTTCGCGCAAAGAAGTTTCTTCACAAGCGCCGTAGTCCTCGGCTTCCTGTTTACTCATGGAAAAATTTTTGGCGGCTTTGTCTTCGCAAAATTTCCTGATGAGAATATTTACGGTTAGTTTTATGGTTTCTCGGTTGGTTGTTTTCATGATTGATCCTCGGAACCGTCCGCAACCGCGGACGGTCTGTCATGTTCGGAGCGTTTTAACGCTCGGCTTCCTGCTCTTTAGCTTTAGGACGTGAGTAATCAATCTTCAAACCGGGCTGATTGAGCGACACCGCAATTCCTTTAGCGGTTAAGACGTTTTCCTGCATCTGTTTACCGTTCTTCCCGGTAAATTCACGAGTTGAGACATCCCCGCGCACTTCAAGCATCATTCCTTCTTTGATGCCCGCAGCCATTCTTTTTGCCGAGCTTTCTTTGCCGTAGTAACGGACAGTGAAGAACTCGGTTCCGTCTTTGTCCTGCTGGAAGGAGCCGTCTTTTTGCTTCACGAAATGAGGCTTATAGGCTTTGAACTCCAAGACGGATGTTTCTTTACCGGCATTGGGGCCGGATTTGGGAACGATTTGCGAAACTGTCGGTTCTTTAAAAACAACGACGGTATTGCTGAAGGCTTTATATTCAGTCATTTTTTCTCCTTTATGAGCTGTTGCCCGCTTTCGTTAGGAAATTTTTCTTCGCGAAGCAAGCGGATTCCTCGCGACTTTCCGATATGCGTTTCTGATTTTTTGAACGTGTCTGAAATATTCTTTCTGTTTGTCTCCTTCGTCCTTGGACGTCGGAGTTTCGCTACCGGTAAGTTCGGTCTTTTGTTCAACCGGAAAAGCTTCCTGATCAGAAGCTTCGGAAACTTTTTGTTCCTTCAGCTGCAATTTGATTTGTGAAATCAAAGAGGCCGCAAAGTCCGCACAGCGTTTTTCGTCCCAGTCGGCAGTGACATCTGCTGTGATGTTGGCAGTAATGTCCGTAACGTTTTGCGTCGCCGCAGAGGTCTCTTCCGGCTCCGTGTCCGGCTCGGTTATTTCACTTAAATGCGTTTCTTCTATGTCCGCGTGAATGGCAATGGATTCAACCTTGTTTCCCGAATCCGACTCATCGGAAAATTCTTCAAGAGAAGCCAAAAGTGCGGAATCGGATTCTTCCGAGCTTTCGGAGGTTTCGTCTTCCGTGTTGCTTTCCGAGGTTGGGCTGACGTTTGCTTCTTCAGTCAAGTCGGACAAAATCTGCCGGGCGTTTCCGGTGCCGGATGCTGCATCATTCAATTGACGCAGAACGTCGGTTTGTGCCGAGGCAGAAGCCGCGCTGATTCCTTCAAGAGCATCAAAATTGGAAATCGACTTTTTGACAATCTCGTTGGAGATCAGATTTTCAATGTAGCAATTAACCTGATCTTCGGACCATTGGTTATCAGGTACCGATTTCATATCGTCCGGCAGTTCGGTATTACCGGTGACAATTCGGCTTGCTGCATTCGTTTCATTTAAGTCTGATGCTGAGGCGGTTTTTATCCGCTGCTCCATTTGTGCCACGAAAAGTTCAACGTCCTGCTGCGGAATCTCGGGAACTGCCCAATTTGCTCTTTCTCTAAAAGCAGGATCAAGGTAATACTTAATCTTCTGACAGAAAATGGGCTTGGTATTTTCAAGCGTCACGATTTCATTGTCTTTGCCGAGTTCCCGGATTTCCTGCGGAAGCATCAGGGCGCGCTTCTGATCGGATTCACTGGTGGAGTTGCCGCCCTTGCTGTGGGACTTGGATTTCGATTTGACGGTCTCATATCCCAGCATTTCAGAGTATTCATTCGCATCCGATTGGGTGGCTGGGCTCGGGGCATACATAATCATCAAAGCATGGTTCGACAAAAGCGTTACGGCACCGGCTTTGCCGTAAACATCCTCAAGCTGCGACTTGTTTTGAATGATGGTCAAGAGTCTCATGTTGTAACCGGCCATATAAGAAACGGCCTGTTTAATCATGTTCACCGTGCCGATGGACGTCATCTCGTCTAAAAGCACAAGACATTGGTACTTGAGCGTTTTGTCCTGAGACGGCAGTTTCCGCGTATTCAGATTTAAGAGCTGATCGAAGAAGAGGTTGATGAGCACCCGGGCGTCTTTGAGTTTTGTAGGCTCGATCTTGAAATAAATGCTCATTCGTCTGCGCCGGACTTCTCTTAAATCGAAGTCCGAGGCGCTCGTTGCCAAATCCACCTTCGGATTTTGGAAGGACAAAAGCGCGGTATTGAATGTCGCGATAATACCTGCAAGCGTATTGTCCGAGTTGCTCAATACTCGGTTGAGCGCATCAACGCAGTTGTTTGAGTAGGGATGCCCGGCATCCTGAGCTTCTTTTAATTTTCCTAAGAGATGTTCTTTTACCGGTTTTCCTTTGCCGGACGCCTGTCTGAGAATTTCTCCCAGCGTATGAGGTAGTCCCGGTGTTTCCAGAACGAACAGAGTTACGCCGCGAAAGAAGTCTTTGGCGTTTTCACTCCAAAACTTATCGTTGTTGTTTTCTCCCGAATAAAGCGCCTGACCGATGGCGTCAATGTCGCCCAGCCGTTCGGCAGGACTGCTGCTGATGTAATCCAGCGGGTTGTAGCGATGTGTTTTTTCGTCGTCCGCGTAAGGAGAAAACAAATAGACTTCCTGTCCGCACGCTTTCCTGAAGCCGGAGGTGATGTCAAAGTTTTCACCCTTAATGTCGAGAACGACCAGAGAATCGGAATAGTTGAGGCAATTCGGAACAACAATACCGACGCCCTTGCCGCTACGGGTTGGCGCAGCCAGCAGAACAAACTGGTAACCGGCATAGGTCAGATAGTTGTTTTTGTACTTTCCGACCAGAATGGTTTTATCAAGACCGCCCGGAGGATCAATCAGGTCGGATTGTCTAACTTCGCCGAGATTGGCAAATCTTGCCGCCCCGTGCAGAGCACGTTTGTCTCGATTAATCACGATTGCAATGCCGATACCGACTAGCGCAATCCACGGGAGAAAAAGACACGCGTGGACGGCTAGGCGTACCCCTTTGTCGGTAGCATGGCGGTACATCATAAAGTATTGAATGATCGTCCACGGTCGGCACGCTTCAAGCGGAAGATTGAAGATCCGCATAAATACGAAGCTGCTGACAAAAAGAATCACGAGTACGCACAGCAGGACGGCAAAAACTGCAAAGAGGACTTTCAGAAGCGTCTTAAAGGTTTTCATTCTTTTTCTCCTCAGTATGAGGGTTGAAGAAAAGCTCAGTGATATGACGTCCGAAAGTTCTGTTTCGATGTACGTGAACAATCACGTCGATAACCTGATGCAAAAGCTGCTGAATGACTGGATAAGGAAGCTCGCGTCCCGTTGAGGACTGAAGAACTTTAAGCGCTAAATAGTCAAACACCTGTCCGCAGCTTCCGGCATGGCAGCTGGTAATAGAGCCGGAATGCCCGGAGAGGCACACATTCAGAAAGTCGAAAGTCTCTCCCCCGCGCAGCTCGGCAAGCAGAATGCGGTCGGGCTTCATTCTGAGACACGAACGCATTAGGCTTGCAGCGGTAACCGTTGATTTATCCGTAGCTTCCGAAGGGTAGAAGAGGTTGACTTGGTTTTCGTGCTTTGGGAGCCCGTAAAGAAGTTCCGGCACGCCTTCAATCGTAATGATTCTCTGATCCGTCGGAATATGCTGCATCAGAGCTTTCATAAACGTGGTTTTGCCGGAACCGGTTTCTCCGGCAATAACTATTGTTTTGCCGGTTTCCACGCAGCGCTTTAAAAATTCCGCCCGGAGAAGGTTAAGAGTGTCCGGTGCTTTATCGGTGTCAAAGGTTCCTTTGTAAAGGGCAGATAATTCCTCATTTATCGGGTCAAGAGAGTCTTTGGGGCGGATGTGAGAGAAATATCCGTTCTGAATGTAAGAATCCAGTCCGATAACGTCCTTAGAGATTTTTCTGACGGTAAGGCTGACGGTGCCGTTCTTGCACGCTGGAGGCATCACGAACTGGGCTCGTTCGCCGTCCGGTAATTCCACGGAGAGCACCGGATGAGCAGAGTCGAGGGTTTTGTTTTCTCCTCCGTAAACAGCGCAGACGTTTCCGAGCTTGGCAAGATAATCGTAGGTGAAATTTATGTCTTCATAACGCCTCCACCCGGAAGCCTCTTCCACCCAGACGAAGCCGGGACGATTTACGGCAATTTCCGTTATATCGCCGCGGTCAAGGTACTTTTGCAATCCTTTTTGAAGCTGGACGCGTACCGTCAGGTCTTTTTCAACGGGAGAACTCATACGGAACCTCCGCATGAGAATTGAATTTCCGCCAATAACAATGAATTGGGATCAATCCTTTTGTTTAAAGGAAAGAGAAAAGCGGAATAAAAGGAAGAAGTTAAAAGGCATTCTCCCGCCAAAGCCGTGATTGACATATTTTTCTGCGAGTGGAACAAGAGGTTTGGCGGGACACTTGCAGACTCACTTTCTATTGTAGCAAAACAGCACTAAATTAAGTGGCTACGGGGAAAACGGCGGCTTAAAATAGCTGGCGGGCGTCTGTTGGTCGCTTGACCGGTTTGACAACGTGCTGAGCTTTCAGCTCTAGCAACCACTTGGGCCGGGTGTTCCCGGACGGACGCCTCAGTCTTATTTATTCTTTCTTGTTTTTCTTGGCTTTTGATTTTTTAATTTTATAGATGCCGTAAACGGTGAAGCAGCAAACCATAACGAAAAGGTAAATTCCTAAATTTGAAATCACGGCATCATACAGAGCCGCTTCAAACGAACCGTCTGGCTCGGTAGCCAAAGCATTCCCGCAAACAGCCGGAAGCACAAAAAAAGTAAGGTATTTAGACAAGCTTAAAAAATTAATCATAGATAACTCCTTGAAATTAAAAAGTTCTTTATTCCTCGGTGGAACAAGTGCCGATTTGCTATCTTTCGGCACCCTTATCTTTAGGTTTCGGTACATCGGGCAGCGGTTTTCCGCTTTTTTCTAGTTCTGAAAATTTTTTATATAGACGCACAACTTCTTCGGAAGCATCTTCTATCGAAGGGTACTTGGTAGACAATGCCTCTACATGAAGTTTTAAAATCTTCTTTCCTTGTTCACTTAATTGAAAAGGAAGGGAGTTTTGAACAATCTGCCTCCTTGTTGCTTCAAATATCGCCACAACATTCGGAGATAATTTTTGGTAGGCAGCTTGGTTTGAAATAATCTTTTCCAAACTTTGTAAATTAGTGGTTAGTCCTTGAGAATTAAGCCAAAAATCATCAGCTGCAATTTCAAAATTTAAAAATAAGAGCTGTCTATTTCTTGTAGAAAGAGGAAACTTGTTTTTCTCCAAAACCTCTTTAAAGTTATTCGCAAATTTTCGAAATAGAAACTGGTTGACGTAAAGTTGTCTTACGCTGCTTTGATATACTCCGTCCAATCCGAATTCTTCTAACGAGACATTATCAAAATATTTTTTTCCATCGGCCCTTATGTACCCAGAAAGAAGCCTATATAAGGGGATAGACTTAATATTTTCGTTTACAATAGAACTGTAGCGTTCGTTGGTTGGTTGACCGGTTTTTTGCAAAGTGCCTTTAGAGGCCACCTCTTGGGCCGGGGGTTCCCAGACGAACGCTTTTTCATATCTCTGGATGCTTATTCCGTCTATGGAATGGACCATTTTTCGTTCGTGATCTCGTTCTACATAATCACGGACTGTCAGTTCAACTCTAAATAAATCACCTTCAATTATTGCAGGAACCGCGAAAATGTGAATTGCTTGCACTTTCTCGTTTTCATGCAAGAGATCACAGTGAGACTCAATGTGGAGGGAGGAGGAAGCAATCTCTTTTGCATTTTTAAAAATTGCTTTAACAATTGGGGAGTTGAGGTCCTTCCTAAACACGGTTTTTTTTGCGTCACTCCGTGACGCTTGCAGAAGAAAGCCAGTGTCTTGGTTTATTACACCATTTTTTAAATTAGAACTCAGCCTGTCTATTACATCTTTTTTGCTTTCGATGTCACTATCAGGGTTGATGAAGAGAACCTTTACCGTTTCAGTACGGCTTATCCTTTGCGGTCCAAAAAACCAAGGTTTTTCATTTTTATCAAATTCTGAAGGCATTGATACGTTTTTTAAATGGTAACGGGTTATTTTCTGAAGATCATCCTTAAGAAAGGACACGGACTCTTTAAACCAGAAGCTTGGGAGTTTTTTTATTTTCCAAATTTTTCATCTCTCTGCCTCTTTCTCCTTTGCGGTTGTCTTCGGCACTTCCGGTAGCGGCTTCCCGGCTTGTTCCAGTTCAGTAAACCGTCTGTAGAGCCCCTTGATTTCAGCTTCAGCGTCCGAAAGCTTGGAATACTTAGACGACAAAGCCTGAACGTGCTTGGCAAGAATCTCTCGGCCCTTCGGACTTAATTCATGCTCCTGCGGCATCTTCGAGATTTCTTTGACGTTCGCTTTGGCTATCGTCGCGAGATCAAGCGCTGAGAGCTTGCTGGTATCTCTGACGGCGTGCTCGACTAGCCAGACATTGACTGTAGATTTAACGTCGTTAAACCATCGGACGACAGCCGGAGCTCGGGACTGAGCTTTTGCCGCTTCTTCGACAAGATATCCGCAGACTTCTTCCCGGTAATCAAAGGAACTGCGGGAGATTCTGCTTTCCTGAAGACGGTTCTCAACGGTCTTCATCAAAGGATCTTCAGCTTTTAATCCGGTTTCATAGAGGTTGACAGCCGTGTCAATCAGTTTCCGGGTCTTAGCTCTTAAGTCGGAGTCGGCAGCCATATGAACGCCGACCTCATGCAGCATAACCGCGCAAGCGGTCTCCGGTTTGAGGTTGTCGGCAATGAGAAATGTCCGGTGATTTACCTTATCGTGGAATCCGAGAATCCGTGTCGGATCTTGCGGAAGCGCAATAGTCGAGAATCCCTGCTTTTTCTCCTGCTCAATCGAAGCAACGGTAAGTGCTTCGTATTCGGTTTGTGCCAGATAAAAGCGGTTGTTGTTGACGAGATTAACGAGACCTTCTTTCCCGAATGCTTTAATTAAGGCCTCTCGGATCTCGGCCTTGGGCGTCTTCGGACTTTCCTGATTGGCCTTGGAGAAGAGAGCAACGCCCTTATCCGTTTCTTTGGTTTTAATGACCTTGAAAATTCTCTTGAATCCGTTCGTTACTTTCTCAACGTCTTTTCCGTCTAAGTAAGGATAAAAACCTTCTTTGCCGAGAGTTTTTTCAGTGTAGGCACCGTTTGTAAGGAAGTCGTTTGTTATGCCGATTTCCTTGCAGCGCAGCTCGACAAAACCCTCAAAGCTGCGGGCGGCTTCCTCAGCTTTGGAATGCCAATAGTCGCTCTTGCGCGTCATACGTTTGTGCATATTGCTGTCTCGGATGGCATTGATGGTTTCGGCCCATGCATCATGAAGCGGGTAGCGGATAACATTGTTTTGGCCGACTTCTTTAACGTTAATGTCTTTTCGGGTGAACTCAAACATCATCTTTTTGTTGGCTGAGTTCGAGCGCTCCTGATAATTCACTTCAATGCTGAAGGAATCGGTATCACCTTGAGCGCATTTAATCGCGGCGTCAAAGTTTTTTGAATCGTTTTTTATTAAATACTCCACTTGAGCCGGAATCCATTTTGCAGAACGGTATACCGATTCGGCACGCTTGAAGATTTCTCTTTTTGCGTCTTCCGTAAGCTGAACGGTGATCGAAGAGTCTACCTGTTGACTCAAGTAGCGCCTTTCCGGGTCTTGAATCTCCTTGTAATTTGTTCTCATCAGGTAGTGATCAAGGGCATGGAACCACTCGTGCGCTAGGCTTGAGTAGCCCTTGGTTTTGGTGAGATTGATAACGCGGTTCGCCACTTCATAATGCGCCGAAGCTGCTCCGTGACCGCGAGAGCCGAAGGCAAGCCCTAAACCACCGTCCAAAGCAACGGCCTTCGGAGGAATGTCCAATATCTTTGAGAGATCCATGAGGGAATCGTAGGCATTGTTAAGCATCCATTGCCGCTCGCGCCCGTTTTTGCCTTGTTTGACCCAGTTCCCGAACTCAACGCCTCGGAATCCGAATGTCTCTTGGAACATTTCCGGCGTTGCGTCTTTACCTTGACGGTAATCCGGGCCCGCTCGATCTCTGATCGGGTTTCCGCTTCTCCAATCCTTTTCGCTTCTGGAAAATTCTTCTCTGAAAGCCCGGTATTTTCCTTCCAGCTCCGCTCTGTGTTCGTTAACATATTTCCAGAAGGCGTCATCGGATTCAAAAGAAATCTTGTCGGTAAGCTGGAACTCAATCGAACCGGATTTTCCGTACACCTCGTAAGTATGAGTCTTGCGCATACCGCGTCCGTAGAGCTTTACGGGTAATTCAGGTTTGGGCTTGGATTCCAGAGTTTTTTCGGCTTGGCCCGGTGCTTTAAGCAGTTTTCCGAAAGTTGCATTAAGCTGCTTTTCAATATTTGCCTCAAATTCTTTCTCAGTGTGACCGACCGCTACTGCATAGTAGGGGAAAAGCCTCCCCTCAGAGTCTTTTAGACATAAGTGTTCGTTGTCGGATCTTCCCGGCAAAGTGCATTGGAACCGGTAAGAATTGATGTCGGAGTCGTCAGACAGTTTATAGGCATTCCACATACAAATGCCCTTTGCGTTTCCGACGCTGTTTGCACTGATAAAAGGCCAATACTTCGGAGAAATGTGGGAGAAGATTTCATATTTATCCCGTGCTTCATAAAAACGATCAAACGCAGCGATTTCTGCTTCCGGGGCAAGCTCTCCGGTTACAACCTGACGATGCAGGGCAATAGCGGTCGAAGCAATGTACTTGTAACGCCCGTATTTGCTTGAGCTTTTCGGAGGTCGCCGTCCGTTCAATGAAGCTCTGACAATCCAAAGACAAGCCGCTGCTTTCGGATTTTGCTTATGCAGATCGAAAACGGCCTCTTTAGGCCAGACTCTATCCAGCGACTCTGTAGCCAGCCGTTCTTCAATCTCATCCTGAGATGCAGTGAGAAATTGGTAAGGGTCGCCTTTTTTGTGAACCGATCTTCCTTTTCTCGTGTTGTTGAGGTCTTCTCCGAAGTCTTCCAGTTTTCGGCTGCCGTCTTTGTTAAATTGAAATTTCAAAATATCTGCATCCTTAAATGCAGCTGATGCAGCTATTTTCTCCGGTTTCTTAACTTGTTCGGTGGGAGGCGCGAAAAAATCAAATTCAAGCTGTTCGGGCAATAATCGGGCCATACTATCTCTCCATGTCGTTCTTGTTGGGTTTGCTGAGATTTGAATCAATGGCGCGTTCCTCGGGCTTTAAAACAATTCCCCGGCGCTCTGCGTCCACAAAAACATCGGCGAGTTTTGCCCTGAAGATTTCTTTCATGCGCGGATGCTCTTTAAATTCAGGACGCGAGACGTGGGATTCATAGACCTGTTTAAAGGTTTCAGCATTTTCCGAGGAAAGCTCCGATACCTTCTCATCGGTTTCTCTTCGCTGCTCTTCTTCCCGGACTGCCTCTTTATTGTTAAAACTGATTGCCATCTTCCCCTCCTGTTCTTATTGTTTTTCCCGGTCGCGGGCGGGCTGCTTGACCTGAATGATCGTTTGATTTCTGCTCGGGGCGTCCATTGAATATTCATTAAGGCCGACGGTAATACCTTTTTTCTGGGCCGCTACAAAGACACTGAGAAGTTGTTTTTCCAGCGCCTTTTGCAATCTAGGGTGCTTTTGAAGTTCTTCGGTCGCAACATAAGCTTCAAACAGGACGTCGAATACCTTTCTGTTTTCCGGTGTTAAAACTGCTTTGGACTGGTTGCGCTCGGTCTCAATGGCCTTCCATCGCTCTTCGGCTTTTTCCCGGATGTCCCGCTCCAAAACATCTGCCATGCTGAGATCCTTCTCTTTTACCTGAAGTTTGATTTCTTTTTTCGGTTCTTCAAGCAGCCGCAGCGTTTGTTCTATCGGAGCAGTCACGCTTTCTCTCCAGAAAAGTTCATCCTCTTTAGCGCCTTGAAAAACTTTCTCCTGAGATAATTTCTCTGGAAGTTCTTCCAGAGCATCTTTAATGTCCTCCTTGTCGTCCACGTTTAATTGAGAAAGATCGAATACGCCGCTCCATGTTTTTGTTTGTTCGTTCCAGTTTCCGAATGATTTCACTGAATCTCCGGCTTCGTGGAGGTGAAACCTCAAGGAGCCGTAATAACACACCTCATTCCTGCGAAACTCCGGAGCACAGTAATATTTATCGTCTTCAATTTCTCCGTTTTTCCTATTGAGAAAGGCCCCGAACTTTGTTATCAGAGCCGAGTCCAGCAGATCAATTCTGCCCGAGTCTTCTTTCGGATCAAGCACAAAGGACGTCGGCGTTATCTGAGTCAAATAATCCATTTCCTCTTCATCAAGCGGGTTGGTCCATGGAATGTTGTCGTACTCGATATCAACGCCGAAAAGGGGTTTGACTTCCTTCCCGGACTTGCAGTCTTGTAGATACTCGGTACGCCATTGGCTCTGTCTGGCTTCGTCCAAATCGTGCTCAAGCGCATCAATCTTTTTGATCGTTTCCTTCTTTACCGCCAGTACCGTGATGCATTCTGTTTCTTTTTCTCCTCCGAAAGGTTTGCAAATTTGAGTTTCCAGCGGGTTCTCAAATCTCAGCACCTCATACTCGGCGAGAAATATTTCGGCAGCCTCGGCGTTAAGAGGCCGGATATCGGTGTTAGGGTCGATCAGCTGCTGCATGAGTCGCTTTTCAATAACGACCGGTACGGCATATTCGATTTTTTCTTCGTAGTTCATTTTGTTTAACCTTTAACGTTCGAGATCTTGGGATTTCTTCTCAGGCTCTTCCTTGTGCCGCAGATCGAGTCGGATACCTGCTTTTTCTGCTGCTTTGAATTTTTCTTCCAGCCTGTTTTTCAGAGCTTCCGACAGTTACGGATGCTCCTGAAATTCCCGGCTTTTTTTTGAAAAACTGCCGACAATCTTTTCAATGCTTTCTGCTGTTTCCAGTTCTTGCACTCGGTAATAGACCTCTTCGGCAAGCACTATCTCTCTCGGCTTAACCATCACTCCAATGCATTCAGCATTTTTACCGGTGACGGCACGTTTCGCGAATAAACGCTCTGAAGGATTAACGCCGATAAAGCTGTTTTGACGGATAAACTGATAGGGCAGTTTTTCACCGTCTCTCAGAAGAAGCTCCGCTTCAGCAAGTTGAGCGACAATCCGTCTGTCAACCATGACCGTTTCCGCCCCGAGCGCTTTTAAGTTAAAGTCCATGAGACACCTCCGGGCAGAAGATGTTGAGGCTTGAGGCGGTTTTTACGGCAGAAAAGAGAAGTTTTTTAGAAAAGGGAAATGACAGGATGACCTGCGGGACTTCCCGACAGGCATGAGGCCCGGCTGCATTAAAGAAGTTCATAACGCTTTAATCAAAAAATCTTGGCGGGACTTCTTGTGCAGACGTTTACGAACTGATCGTTAAACTTGATTTTGTTAATTATTTCACGTTTTTAGCGGACTTGTTGGAAGAATCGGTTTGCTGCTTAATCTCTGAAACGCACAAGGCCGACCCTTACGGAAATTGACGGGTGTCAAACGTATGGATAAAATACATACAAAGAAGTAAGTCTGCAACGAGTGTGCAGATTTGGTTATGAGGTGCTTGAGGGTGCTAAGAAGCCTTGAAGCACGGAGCCTTCGGGAAGGGTTCGGTGACGTTACCTCAACTTAGCTAGGCTGAAAGCCGAAATAAAACACCATCAAGGCCCGCACTGTGCGGGTCTTATTTTTAGCGCGATTATGGACCTGCTTTGTCAAATTGCAAATAGTTTTCTGCACCTGACTCGTTTTTCTTACAGATTTGTATTAGGAAAGAAGGGGCGCAAAGTGGACATAGATCTTCGCTTCGACCGTGGACATTTTCACCATCTTGCCGGATTCCAGTACCTTCGGGATATTGACTTCATCAGAACAGCAGAAAGAGAGGCTGTGTTTCTTGCAGTTCTGGAAGAAAGAATAACAATGGCTTTGTTGGAAAAGAGTCCGAATTTTCAAAAGATCTCGCCTCGACTGACCGTTCTTAATAATTTGGAAAATTACTTGGATAGTGATCAATTGATATTTCGCTACCTTGAAGAAAAAAGCTTTTCAAAAATCAAAGCCGACTATCTTCTGGAGAATCATCTTAACGACTCCGTGTCTTACCTCTTTATTGCAAAAAACAATAATTGCTTTGTGGGGATCTCTCTGTTTGAGAAAGGTGCTCAGAATTATTCAAAAGGAATGCCCAAGTACACAATCCTTGAAAAAGAGAAAATCGAGCTGAAATATAACGAGGATTAACGCCGCCTCATCTATACATATTGAGAAAACGGCCCACGGATTGCCGTCCGGAGCCGTCTTAGAAGTTGGGATCATGTTTTGATTTACTGTTTACGCCGAATAAAAATTTTTTCGTGCGAAAAATAAACATAATCAAAGTCGAGGAACTTTCCAACGTGCAATTTATTCATAATGAAAAAAACCACTGCGATTGCTAAGCAAACCTCTACCAAGCAGAGTAACCAAAAGTTTGGAATAAAAAGAGGCGGAACTTCAATATCAATTAACGAAACTATCCAAGCCACTAGTAGTTCAATCTATAAATACGTTATCAATTAAGCAAATGCGGACTCAATGTCTTCAAGCTTCCATTTCCAGCGGTAGATCACCGGTTCCGCATTCACTTGCA
>OGEQ01000380.1_pt1 | contig 48726 bp, 33 predicted proteins | sample 1570731 | NCBI WGS metagenome assembly OGEQ01 (sample SAMEA2582132, study PRJEB24529) | metagenome | biome: Human gut stool | place: China | collected 2011
TGGGCATCAACTACGGCATCATGTTCCTGGGGTACGCGCTGGGCGCATGGATCGGCCCGCGCGTTGCCACAAGCCTGTTTAATGAGACGATCGGATACCGCAACGCGTTCTACGCCGCCGCCGCAATCACCTTCGCAGGACTCGTTGTCGCGCTGATGCTGGCGGCGAAGGTCAAGAAGGTCGGCACGATGGTGCCGAATCGCAAGTGACCGGTACGACGTGAACATCGCAACGTGGTCGACGTAAGTAAGCGACGCAAGTAGGTGTCGCGAGCAAGCCAAATGAATCGCAATCACGAAAACAAGCAGACAAAGGAGTTTCCTATGACGCAACAACTCAGACTCGCGGTAATCGGCGCAGGTGCCATGGGCCGCGACCACATCCGCTATATCCAAGACAATCCCGACGCGGCATTGGTGGCGATCGCCGATCCGATGCACGAATCGGAGGAATTGGCGAAATCCATCGGTGTTGCATGGTATGCGGACTATAACGATATGTTCGACCATGTTGAGCTCGACGGTGTGGTAATCGCGTCGCCGAACAGCCTGCATCTGCCCATGGCGCGAGCCGCGCTCAAGCATGGCGTGCCGCCGCTGGTGGAAAAACCGATCAGCGACGACCTGGACGACGCGCGCATCTTCGCGAAGGAGGCCCGCGAAATCGGCCTTCCGGTATTGGTCGGTCAGCATCGCCGGCATAATCCGAAGGTGCAGCGTGCCAAGGAAATCATCGAATCCGGCGTGCTCGGCACAATCGTGACGGTTTCCGTGCATTACAACATCTACAAGCCGGATACGTATTACGACATTCCCTGGCGCAGGCAGAAAGGCGCCGGCCCGATTCTCGTGAACATGGTGCACGATGTTGATCTCATGCGCTATCTGATCGGCGAACCCGTGGAAATTCAAGGCATGGCGGCCAACAGCGCTCGAGGATTCGAAGTGGAGGATTCCGCAGTGGTCAATGTACGCTTCGAATCCGGCACGCTTGGCTCGATCACGCTTTCCGACGCGGCGGCCAGCCCGTGGAATTGGGAAGCGACCGCACGAGAGAACCCGTTCTTCGCGCCGTTCGACACCGATGCGTATTTCATCATGGGTACCAAGGGGTCACTGTCTCTGCCGAGATTGCAGCTCTTCACATACCGGGATGGTGTAAGTGATTGGACGAAGCCGCTCACCTGTGAGATTCAGGGCGTGAAGGAGGGACTGCCGCATCGTCTTCAGCTGGTGCACTATCTGAAGGTGCTGCGCGGCGAGGTTGAGCCGATCGTCACGCCGGAAGACGCCATCAAATCGCTGGAGGTGCTCAACGCCGTCAAGAAGGCGGCGGATGAAGGTGCCATGGTGACGTTGTAGACGCCGGTCTTCGGTGATCTTCGGTGATCTGCAGGACGGGCCGCGCGCCGCCGTGTGATTTCGCTTCTGCGTCTTGATTCCTCCACCCACTGGAGGTTTTACCCCGCTGGGATGCTTCTTAGCGGGGTAATTCTTCCAGTAGATGGAGGTTTCTTACCTCGTAATGGCTTCTCTGCGTCCTGTTTCTTCCAGTGTCTGGAAGTTTCATCCTTCTGAAAGGTTCCTCAGTGGGTCAATTCTTCCAGTCGCTGGATGTTTTGTACCTCTGAGAGGTCTCTGAGCAGGTTGATTGTTCCAGTGACTGGAGGAATTTGGTCTTTGCGGAGCCCCTCAGTGTCCTGATTCTTCCAATGGTTGGATGAATCATCCCGTTTGAGAACTTCTGAGCGGGATGTTTTCCCCAGTGACTAGGTGATTTTGGACGCTAGCGGGGCTTTGGGCGGGATGATTCCTCCGGTTGCTGGGTGGCTTATTCCTCTGAGTGGCTCCTCGGCGGGGTAATTGTTCCAGTGGCTGGAGGAATTTGGCTTCTAGCGGTAGCCATCCCACTGAGGCAGCGGAAAGAGCACGTCCTCGCATTCGACCCACATGGCGTTGAGATCCTGGCCAGGCTTGCGCAGCCAGCGCAGCTGCACGCCGTCCATCATCGCGAAGCCGGCGCGCAGTACCTGTTCGGCGTCGACACCTTCGGGCACGTGCCAGCGGATGTTCTCCGCCACGTCCACGATACGCTCCTCGCGGTTGGCGAAATAGTCGTGCGCGGGATGATCGGGGTTCAGTGCCTCGGCGCTCAAGGTTGAGAACATGTGCACAAGCTTGGGACGTTTGGCGTTGATCGCCACGGTCTTACGCCACATTTCGGCGATGTGAGGGTGTTCGTTGCGCACCATGCCGGCGGTGATGTCTTCGGTTTCTCGATCGTACATCTCGTCGAGCACCGCATGCAGCAAGCCTTCTTTGCTGCCGACATAGTGCAGTACGCCCGCTTTGGTCAGGCCGACCATGGTGGCTATTTTCTGCAGTGACGTTCCGTAGTAGCCGAGCGTGCCGAAGCATTCGACCGCCGCGTTGAGGATTTCGCTTCTGCGGTCGACTTCGTCGTTGGCCATGTTCTCTCCTATGCAGCTCTGACAACAGTTCCTCATCGGGATGGAAAATTATGATTACCTTACGGTCGGTTAACTGAAATTCCAAAGATGATTGGCGTGTCGCGTATTCGATTTTGATAAAGTACCTACCAATCGGTTGGTAAAGAGTTCGGAGTTGAACTCTTGCCGAGCAAACGAAAGAGGTTCGTATGAGCGAAAGCACCTATCCTGAAGTCAACGACCTGACTCTCGAGGAGAAGGCGTCACTGACCTCCGGCGGCGACGCATGGCATCTGCAGGGCGTGGAAGCCAAGGGCATTCCGGGCTACATGATCACCGACGGCCCCCACGGCTTGCGCAAGTCCTTGGCATCCAGCACCGGTGAAACCGATTTGAACGACTCCGTGCCGGCAACCTGCTTCCCGCCGGCCGCGGGCCTGTCCAGCTCCTGGAATCCGGAACTCATCCACCAAGTGGGCGAGGCCATGGCCGAGGAATGCATTCAGGAGAAGGTGGCCGTGATTCTCGGCCCCGGCGTCAACATCAAGCGCAACCCGCTCGGCGGCCGTTGCTTCGAATACTGGTCCGAAGATCCGTATCTGGCCGGCCATGAGGCCATTGGCATCGTTGCGGGCGTGCAGTCCAAGGGCATCGGCACTTCGCTCAAGCACTTCGCCGCCAACAACCAGGAGACCGATCGCCTGCGCGTCAGCGCCAACATCTCCCAGCGCGCGCTGCGCGAAATCTACTTCCCGGCTTTCGAGCACATCGTCAAGGAAGCTCAACCGTGGACCATCATGTGCTCCTACAACCGTATCAACGGTGTGCATTCCGCGCAGAACTACTGGCTGCTCACCGACGTGCTGCGTGACGAATGGGGCTTCGAAGGCATCGTCATGAGCGACTGGGGTGCAGACCATGACCGTGTCGCCTCCCTCAACGCCGGCCTCAACCTTGAAATGCCGCCGAGCTACACCGACGATCAGATCGTCTACGCCGCCCGCGACGGTCGCATCCAGCCTGAGCAGCTCGACAGGATGGCCCAAGGCATGATCGACCTGGTCAACAAGACCCGCGCCGCCATGAGCGTCGAAGGCTACCGCTTCGACGTGGATGCCCACGACGAGGTAGCCCACCAAGCCGCCGTCGAATCCATGGTGTTGCTCAAGAACGACGACGCCATCCTGCCGGTCGCATCCGATGCAAAGGTTGCCGTCATCGGCGAATTCGCCCGTACCCCGCGCTATCAGGGCGGTGGTTCCTCCCATATCACTCCGACCAAGATGACCAGCTTCCTCGACACGCTCACCGCACGTGGCGTGGACGCCAAGTTCGCGCCGGGCTTCACCCTCGACCTCGAACCGGCTGATGCCGCAATGGCCGCCGATGCCGTCGAAGTCGCCAAGGGTGCCGACGTAGTGCTCATGTTCCTGGGTCTGCCGGAAGCCGCCGAATCCGAAGGCTTCGACCGTGAGACCCTCGACATTCCGGCCAAACAGGTCGAACTTCTGGAAGCCGTCGCCGCCGAGAACAAGAACATCGTGATCGTGCTTTCCAACGGCTCCGTCGTCTCCGTGGCGCCGTGGGCGGATAACGCCAAGGGCATCCTCGAATCCTGGCTGCTCGGACAGGCCGGCGGTCCGGCGCTCGCCGACGTGATCTTCGGCAACGTCAGCCCGTCCGGCAAGCTTGCCCAGACCGTTCCGATGGACATCAACGACGACCCGAGCATGATCAACTGGCCGGGCGAGGAAGGCCATGTCGACTATGGTGAGGGCGTGTTCGTCGGCTACCGCTACTACGACACCTATGACAAGGCGGTCGACTACCCGTTCGGCTACGGCCTGAGCTACGCCACCTTCGAAGTGTCCGACGTGAAGGTCGCCAAGACCGGCGCCAACACCGCTTCCGTAAGCGCGGTCGTGAAGAACGCCTCCGACGTTGACGCCGCCGAAACCGTGCAGGTGTACGTGGCTCCGGGCAAGTCCGCCGTGGCACGTCCGATCCACGAGCTCAAGGGTTTCAGGAAGGTGTTCCTCAAGGCTGGCGAATCTGCCGAAGTGAGCTTCGATCTGGACGAGCGCGCCTTCGCCTACTGGTCCGAGAAGTTCGATGACTGGCATGTCGAATCCGGCGAATATGCCATTGAGGTCGGTACTTCCAGTCGTGACATCGCCGGCACCGGCGTGGTTGAGCTCGATGGCGATGGCAAGGCCGAACCGCTTACCGAGTGGTCTACCTTCGGCGAATGGTCCGATGATCCGGTCGGCTCCAAGATCGTCGCATCCGTGTATGCCGAGGGCGAGGCCGGCAATCTGCCGAAGATGCCCGATAACGACATGATGCGCATGTTCCTCAGGTCCATGCCGATCAACTCCATGCCGATGCTCATGAGCGAAGGCGGTAAGAAGATCACCGCCTTCATGCTTGACGAATACGCCAAGGTCACCGAGTAAGGCGACGGAAAAGGAACCCAAACAGACTTGGGCCGAGAGCCTAGTCCGCGAATGAACCGGTGCGGACCAGGCCCTCGGCCTTTCATATAACGAATTTGCCGGCATGTTTGCCGGTAGGGGGCATCTCGCTCCGGTAAGATGGGCGAGACGACGAGTGCATGCAAGGAGGCACAATGACCGAGATCGACGAGACGGCTGGCATGAGCGAAGCGGGTCGTCACGAGTGGGAGTTGATGGTGGCCGGCGAGGTATATCAGGACTCGCATCCGGACATCGAACGCAAGCGCGCCGAGGCGAAGAGACTGTTCGTCGAATACAACAAAACCGATTACGAGGATGTCGAACGTCGTCGTGAGATCATGGAACGGCTGTTCAAATCGATTGGTGAAGACGTGTTCATCGAACCGAACTTTCGTTGCGAGGTCGGCCGCAACATCACCATCGGTTCGCATGCCTACATCAATTTCGATTGCGTGATGCTTGACAATGCGCCGATTACGCTCGGCGACTATGTGTGGATCGCGCCGATGGTCGGTCTGTTCGCCACCAATCATGCGCTTGATTTCGAAGAGCGCAAAAACGGCGCGTGCCAGGCCAAGCCGATCGTGATCGGCAACGGCGTATGGTTGGGCGGTCATGTGACCGTGCTCGGCGGCGTGACCATCGGCGACGGTGCGGTGATCGGCGCCGGAGCCGTGGTGACGCACGATATTCCGGCGAACTGCATCGCCGTCGGCAATCCCGCACGTGTGCTGCGCGAAATCACGGACGAGGATCGCACCGGATTCATGGAACGCATCAAGGCACGTGACGCGGCGTGATTTCGTCTGCCGCCCTTATCGCCATAAGCCATAAGGGTGCTGCGCGATTGATCATGGTGCGAACCTTATGTGACGTATCCCGAGTTTTACGGGCGGGATCATGAGGTTCGCACCATGATCGTTTTTGCGGTTTCGGCAATCCTTGAACCGGTGCCCTCTCGTCGGAGAAAAACCCGACGACACGCGGAATGTTGTATATGCAACTGTTGTATGTGCAACGGGTTATGATATAGCACGTGACAGATGAACGAAACAATGAAATGACTTCGGTGAACCCGGCGTTCGCCGAGGCGTGGGACCAAGGTGTGTGCAAGCCGCCGAGCGTCGCCATCAGATCTCTGCACAACGTCATCAACCGGTATCTTGCGTCGACGCGTCCCGAGCAGGTGGATGGATTGAGCGGTGGCAACATCGACATCATCGCTTTCCTCGCCCGTCATTCGGAACGTGAGATTTTTCCACAGGATGTGGAACGGCGCTTCGGCGTGACCAGATCGACGTCAAGCAGGGTGCTCGGACTCATGGAACGAAAAGGACTGATCGTTCGTGAATCGGTGCGGCGCGACGCAAGGCTCAAAAAAATAGTCTTGACCGACAAATCCCGCGACATCGCCGAAGCGTTGCGTGAAAACGCCGTCGCCATGGAGAGCATACTGCTGCAGGGGCTGAACGATGACGACATTCGCCAGTTCATGCACGTGCTTGACGTGATGCAATCCAATCTGGTGGAGACCGGCATGATCGGAGACGAAAAACGTTACTCCAGTCTGGCGATCTGTGATGTGCGGGCGGATGAATCGCAAGCGGAAAACGAAGGGAAGGAAGAGGAGTGAGCGCAACAACGCAAACGGTTTCGGTTGCAAAGAACCAGTCACGGCCGAAACAGCATCTGATACGCACGTTGGGCGGATCGCTGCGTGAATACAAAAAGGACAGCTTGCTGGCGCCTGCGTTCGTGGCGGTGGAAAGCGTGCTGGAAATCCTGATTCCGACGGTCATGGCGTCGCTGATCGATCAGGGCATTTCCGGCGGCAGCATGCCGGCGATCATCAAATTCGGCGTGATCCTGTTCGTATGTTCGATGTTCTCCCTGGCGTCTGGCTTCCTTGCCGGAAAATTCGCGGCGATCGCCGCCGCGGGCCTTGCGAAGAATCTGCGTAAGGACCAGTTCGAGAAGGTTCAGGGCTTCAGCTTCACGAACATCGACAAGTTCTCCACCGGTTCGATCATCACCAGGCTCACCACCGATGTGACCAATCTGCAGAACGCCTACGGCATGATGATCCGCATGGGTGTGCGAGCCCCGATCATGGTGGTCGTGGCATGGATCTTCTCGTTCCGCATCAGCCCGTCGATCTCCTTGGTGTTCCTCGCCTGCATCCCGATTCTCGCAATCGGCCTGTGTGGTCTGGCCGTCATCGTGCACCCGGTGTTCGAGCGTGTGTTCCACACCTATGATGAGCTCAACAATGTGGTCGACGAGAACCTGCAGGGCATCCGCGTAGTCAAGTCGTACAACCGCGAATCGCATGAAATAGGCAAGTTCGGTCGCATTTCCGAGCGGATCTTCAAGGATTTCACCAAGGCCGAGCGCATCATGAGCTTCAACAGCCCGCTGATGATGATCTGCATCTACGGCACCATGCTGCTCATCGCATGGATGGGCGCACAGCAGATCGTCGCTTCCGGCAACAACGCGGCCCTTGGATTGACCACCGGCGACCTGACCGCATTGGTCACCTACGCCATGCAGATCCTCATGGCCATGATGATGCTTTCCATGATCTTCGTGATGTTCATCATCTCGCAGGCTTCCGCCGAACGAATCTGCCAGATTCTCAATGAGGAAAGCACCGTCACCAATCCGGACAATCCGGTCAGGGAGGTCGTCGACGGTTCGATCGACTTCGATCATGTGACATTCCGCTATTCCGACAGTTCGGAAAAGCCGGTACTGGACGACATCAACCTCAAGATCCGCTCCGGCATGACCATCGGCATCGTCGGCGGCACCGGTTCCGCCAAGTCCAGCCTGGTGCAGCTCGTGCCGCGACTGTACGACGTGACCGAAGGCTCGCTCAAGGTCGGCGGCGTCGACGTGCGCGATTACGACCTTGAAGTGTTGCGCGACCAGGTGGCCATGGTGCTGCAGAAGAACGTGCTGTTCTCCGGGACCATCGCCGAAAACCTGCGTTGGGGCAATCCGAACGCCACCGACGAGGAAATCCGTCACGCATGCCAGTTGGCGCAGGCCGACGGATTCATCCAGGAATTCCCCGATAAGTACGATACATACATCGAACAGGGCGGCACCAACGTCTCCGGCGGCCAGCGTCAGCGCCTGTGCATCGCCCGCGCCTTGCTGAAGAAGCCGAAGATCCTCATCCTCGACGATTCCACCTCCGCGGTCGACACCAAAACCGATCAGCTGATTCGTGCGGCGTTCCACAACGAGATTCCCGACACCACGAAGATCATCATCGCGCAGCGCGTCGCCTCCGTACAGGAATCCGACATGATTCTCGTCATGGACGCCGGCCACATCATGGCCGCCGGCACCCACGACGAACTGCTTGCAAGCTGTGATGAATACCGTTCCATCCATGAATCGCAGACCAGGAACCAGGCACAGCCTGAGGAACTTCAGTGAAAGGAGGAGAGAGCAATGACTGAAATGATCATCGATGAAGAGACCGAGATGAACGAGCGCCAAGAGGCGATCGACGAGGCGAAAACCGCGGAAAGCGAACCACGAAAGTCGCAGGGCGGGCCGAATGGTCCCATCGGCAAACCGATGCAGAAGGCCGCTCCCGGCACCACCAAACGCATCTTCGGCTACATTTTCCAGTACAAGTGGCGCGTGGCCATCGTGGTGCTGTGCATTCTGATCGGAGCCGCGGCACAGTCCGGATCCGCGCTGTTCCTGCAATCACTGATCGACAGTTACATCCTGCCGATGGTCGGTGCGAACAATCCTGATTGGGGTCCGCTATTGCGCGCGTTGACGCTTATGGGATGCCTGTATGCGGCCGGCATTCTCTGCAGCTGGCTGTGGCAGTGGCTTATCGTCACCGTCGAGCAGGGCGTGCTCAAGAAGATCCGCGACGACATGTTCGCCCATCAGCAGAGCCTGCCGATCCGTTATTTCGACACCAACGAACACGGCGACATCATGAGCCGCTACACGAACGATACGGACACGTTGCGTCAGGCCATCAGCCAGTCGTTCCCGCAGATGTTCTCGTCCGCGATCACCGCCATCGCAGCGCTCATATCGATGCTGTGGCTCTCCGTGCCGGTCACCGTCTTCGTGCTGGTCTTCTCCGCACTGCTGTTCGTGGTAGTGCGCAAGGTCGTCTCCCGTTCCGGGCGCTACTTCGTCAAGCAGCAGATCGAAATCGGCGACGTGAACGCATTCGTGGAGGAATCCGTCAACGGGCAGAAGGTCATCAAGGTCTTCAACCATGAGGATGCCACGCAAAAGGACTTCGATGAAAAGAACGAGCGACTGTTCGAAGCCTCCGCCGAAGCGAACACATGGGGCAACGTGACCATGCCGATCGTGGGCAACATGGGCTACATGCTGTATATCCTGCTTGCCGTTCTCGGTGGGGTCATGGCGCTGTCGGGCGTCGGCAACTTCGGCCTGTCCGGATTCGGTACGCTCACCTTGGGTACGCTGATTTCATTGCTGACCCTGTCCCGAGCCTTCATCAATCCGCTCGGACAGGTCTCCATGCAGTTCAACATGGTGATGATGGCGCTCGCCGGCGCATCCCGTATCTTCCAGCTTATGGACGAAAAGCCGGAAGACGATGGCGGTTCCGTGACGCTCGTCAACGTGGAGCTCTCCTCCGACGGTCGCACCATGACCGAAGTCGATTACGAAACCGGTCACTGGGCTTGGAAGCGTGAGGAAGGCGATGATGGCACCCGTTCGCTCAAGGCCGCACATGCGTTGAGTCCGCGCGCCGCGGAAGTGGCGATGAAGGCTCGCGAAAACGCGATCACCTCGCCGGATGGTCGCTTGACCTTGCTGCAGGGCGACGTGCGCTTTACCGACGTGACCTTCGGGTATAACCCCGACAAGCCGGTGCTGCACGACATCACCTGGTTTGCGAAACCCGGTCAGAAAGTCGCCTTGGTCGGTGCGACCGGTGCCGGCAAGACCACGGTGACCAACCTGATCAATCGCTTCTATGACATTCAGGAAGGCATGATCCTGTACGACGGTATCTCCGTCAAGGGCATCCGCAAGCCGGATCTGCGCCGTTCCCTCGGCATCGTGTTGCAGGATGTGAATCTGTTCACCGGTACCGTGATGGACAACATACGGTATGGACGACTCGACGCCACCGATGAGGAATGCATCGAAGCCGCACGCCTGACCAATGCCGACGGCTTCATCCGCATGCTGCCGAATGGATACCAGACCGTGCTCGAGGGTGATGGTTCCGGCCTGTCGCAGGGGCAGCGCCAGCTGATCTCCATCGCACGTGCCGCCGTGGCCGATCCGCCGGCGATGATTCTCGATGAGGCGACCTCGTCCATCGATACCCGTACCGAGGAAGTGGTGCAGGCCGGCATGGACAACCTCATGAAGGGGCGTACCGTGTTCGTGATCGCTCACCGACTGTCCACCGTGCGCAATTCCGATGTGATTATGGTGCTCGATCACGGTCGCATCATCGAGCGCGGCTCGCATGATGAGCTTATTGCGCTCAAGGGCGAGTACTACCAGCTGTACACGGGAGCCGTGGAACTGGAGTAGGAACCGCAATGAAATGGCTGTGACCGCCGAGTGTGGTCACAGCCATTTTGCGTTTGGGACTTGCTTATGTTATTGGTTGCGAGGTTCTGCTTGTTGGGTAACGGGTTGGTTCTCGCAGGCTAGGACCTTTTCCCGGGTGATTTGGGGCCGTGGCTGTTGGGTAACCATTCGGTTCTTGCAGATTCGGCCCTTTTCGGTACCGATTTGAGGCCCCGCCTGTTGAGTAATACGCCGGTTCTCGCGGATTAGAGCCCTTGGCAACAACCCAAGTCAACAACAAAACTACTCAAGGTTGGCGTGGAACTCCCACAGGGAATCAAGGTCGATGCCTTGTTTGCGCACCAGGCTCATGGCGATCGCGTCGCCGACCAGCAGCAGCGACTGCTCGAACAGGCTGGTCATCGGCTGCTCGCTCGGCTTGGTGCCCGAACCCGGTTTTCCGGCGGCTGGCACATGTACGAACAGGTCGGTGTACTCCTTCATCGGGCAATCCTCGACGATGCCGATACGGGCCACTTTCGCACCGAACGACTTGGCTTTGCCTGCGATGAACAGGGGGAATCCGGTCTTGCCGGAACCGGAGCCGACGATGAGCAGGTCCTTGTCGCAGATGGCCGGCTCGGTAATCTGACCGACCATCACGGTGTCGATGCCGAGGTGTGCGAGTCTCTTGGCGATGGCCTCGAGGGCGAGCTCGACACGGCCGACGCCCACGAAGAACACTTTGCGTGCGCCGGTGATCAGATCGGTTAGTTGGTCGATCTGGGTCTCGTCGACGTTGCCCAGTACGTCGGAAAGTTCGTTGATGATGATGCGTTCACATTCGTGGAAAGAGGTTGCGGTGGTCATGATGGTCTCCTTACGTGTGATGTGGGGATTGTGGAATTGAATGTCGTGCAAGGCCGCTTAGCGCATGCGTACCTTTTCGCCGGTGGATTCCTCGTAGGCCGCCATGGTCATGTGCCAGGCCTCTTCGATGTCGGGAGAGCGTTTGAAGATGCCGGTGTTGCCAAGCACGAAGGTGTCGGCGCCGACCTCGCGCATGCGCTTGAAATTCTTCTCATTGCATGATCCGTCGATCTGGATCTCATAGTTCAGTCCGTGCGCGTCGCGGAACTGTGCCAGACGCTCGATCTTCTTCAGTGTTTCGGGAATCAGTGGTTCGCCGGAATAGCCGATTTCCACCGTCATGACGGTCACGAGGTCGATGCGTTCCAGCAGATTCTCCATTTCGGAGAACGAGGTGAGCGGATTGACCGCAATGCCGGCGCCGCAACCATTTTCGCGAATGATGCGTAGCGTACGGAAGGCGTGTGCGCCCAGTGATTCGACATGCGGAGTCAACATGGTGGCCCCTGCGGCGACCAGTTGATCGATCCAATGGTCGATGTCGGTGACCATCATGTGCACTTCCTTGCGCAGCGTGCACAGTGGCATCATCTGCTCGATCCAGGTGGTGCACAGGCCCATGCTGGGGGAGAAGTGGCCGTCCATGATGTCGACATGGTAGGAATCGGCATAGTTGTTCAGCACCTCGACCTGTGCGGCGGGGTTACGGAAATCGCTGCAATACAGCGAAATGGCGAAATGCGGATCGCTGGATGGTGCGGTCATGATGATGTGCTCCTTGTCAATCGTTGACAAAAGTCCGTTGATGTTTGGGGTATTTGGGTGTGTTTGCCCAGAGATGCGACATTGCCGCATCTTGAGGTGTGTGAGAGGTTGGCTCCGGATTATCCGAAGGAATTGCGAATCAGCGGATGATGCGCAATGAGACTCCCATGGCGATGAGTGCGTCGGCGCACTCCGGAGTGCCTTCCGTCACGATGACGTCCAGCGCGGTGCAGTCAGCGATTTTGTAAGTGGAGACATGTCCGAATTTTTCCGGGGTGATTAGGCTCATCACCTTGGTTCCGGCTTGGATCAGCGCACGCTTGGTCTCGGCGGATTCCAGATATGGCGTGGTGATGCCGTGCGAAGGATCGATCGACGAGATGCCGAGCAGTACCAGATCGCAATGCAGTTGCTGCAGCATCGCCAGTGCCGCCGAACCGACGGTTTCCTTGGATTTGTGGTGAATGGTGCCGGTAAGCATATTCACCTCGACGTTGTCGTAGTCGGACATCCACAGGGCCACGGCCGGGCTGTTGGTGATGATGGTTCCCGCGTAGTCGCGTGGAAACGCTTGCGCGGCCAGATAGTTGGTGGAACCACCGTCAATGAAGATGACGCGGTTTTCGGCGATTTCGTTCATTGCTGCCGCTGCCAGCTTCGTTTTGACGTCCTTGCCCAGATCGACTCGATTCTCGAATCGGCTGAGCTCGGTATCCGGTTTCATCGCGCCTCCGTGCACGCGTTGCACCAGTCCTCGGTCATCCAGTTCCTGAAGATCCTTGCGCAAGGTGGCTTCGGTGACGCCAAGCTCCTTGGCGTAATCGGTGACGACGACGCGGCCGTTGGCGTCGATCTTCCTCAAGATCTGCTCTTGGCGTTCGGCTTTCATCATCGTGCAGGCTCCTTGTCGTGTACTGCTGGACCGAGTGTTGTCATCCATCTTAGCAATCACTTTTCGATATTTATCGTTATGGCGAAAAAATCATTTCGTTTCCTTTCGTTTCGTGTTGACAACTATCGTAACCTTGTGTTATGTTGTTGTCAACAAGTAAAACGAAAGAAATCGCAAGTAAAACGAAATCAATCGAAAATGCTTGTTGTTGAGAACGACACGCCGAAAGGCGAACCGCTCTAAAACGAAAAAATACGCCACAATCGAAAATAACAACGGACGCGTAAACGTCACAGTGTATGACAAAGGAGTTTTCGCCATGAAGCGTTCTGAAGTCAATGCGGTCATCAAGCAGTTCGAGGCCCTGCTCGACCAGTACAAGTTCCGGATTCCGCCATACCTGAGCTTCACTCCGGAGGAGTGGGCCGAAAAGGGTCACGAATGGGATGAGATCCGTGATAACGCCCTGGGCTGGGATATCACCGATTACGGTGAAGGTGACTTCGAGCACAAGGGCTTGGCTCTGATCACCTTGCGCAATGGCAATGTGAAGGATCCAAAGTACACCAAGGTGTACGCCGAGAAGATCATGATGAGCATGCCAGGCCAGGTCTCCCCGATGCATTTCCACTGGAACAAGATGGAAGACATCATCGTGCGCGGTGGCGGCACCGCGGTGTTCCACCTGTACAACGCCGACCCGGAGACCGAAGAGAAACTCGACACCCCAGTGCTGGTGTGCCGTGACGGCCGCCGCTACTACGTACCGGCAGGAGAACCGATCGAACTCAACGAGGGCGAATCCCTGACCTTCTATCCGTACACCTATCACGAGTACTACATCAAGGAGGACTCTGTCCCGACCCTCGTGGGTGAGGTGTCCATGTGCAACGACGACAACACCGACAACCGCTTCTACGCACCGCTCGGCCGCTTCCCGAAGATCGAAGAGGACGAGCCGGCCTATCGTCTGCTCTGCAACGAGTATCCGGCAGCCAAGGAAGACTGAGCTCCCCCATCATTACTGCAGAGGTGCGGCAGCATTGCCGTACCTCTGGCTCAACTCACCCAAAAACAAGGACATCCGCAATGAACGCGCAATCCAAATCCGTGCTCACCATGGGCGAATTGCTGTGGGACATGCTTCCCGACGGCAAGAAGCCGGGCGGCGCGCCAGCCAACTTCGTATATCATGCCGCTCAGAATGGCGTGAAAGCCACCGCCGTCACCGCCGTTGGCGACGATGAACTCGGTCGTGAACTGGTGCAGCTGCTCACCGAACGCGGCGTCAACGTGGCCGCGCAAACCAACGAATACGCAACCGGCATCACCGCCGTCTCCCTGGATGAGAACGGCGTCCCCTCCTATGATGTGGTGCGCGATCGCGCATGGGACCACATCGCCTTCACCGATCAGGTACGCACACTGGTCGAGAATGCCGACGCCATCTGCTACGGCAGCATCGCGGCCCGCGAACCGCACGGTACGCGCGACGCAATCTATGCGATGATCGATGCTGCCGGGCCCGACACCGTGCGCTTCTTCGACATCAACATCCGTTCCGGCTTCGCCGACCATGACGTGCTCGAACGCATGCTGAACGGCGCGACGATTCTCAAGATCAATGATGAGGAACTACCGATCGTGGCGCGACTCTTTGGCATCGACGAACCGGAGTTCAAGGTGCCGTCGCAAACCGAATGCGTCAAGGCCATCAAGGAGATGTTCGATCTCGACGTGGTGATCCTCACCGCCGGCGATTCCTACAGTCTGGTGATGGACGACGAGACCATCTCGATGCTGCCGACGCCGAAGGTCGAGGTCGCCGACACCGTCGGCGCCGGCGATTCCTTCTCCGGAGCGTTCCTCGCATACTGGTTGCGCGGATTCAGCCTGCGTGCCGCTCATGAGCGTGCGGTAGAGGTGTCGGCGTTCGTATGCACCCAGCAAGGTGCATGGCCGGAATATCCGGCCCAATTGCAGGAGGACTGAGATGAAGCGTTCCGATATGCTCGCCCACGTCGGCAGCATGCAACAGGCCGCCTATGTTCGTCCGATCGAATACCAGGAAGGTCGTACGCACGGCCTGAAGGCGGTCGAAGTCAAGAACGGGCCACTGCGCTTCATGTCGATGGCCGACAAGGCGCTCGATGTGGCACTGTTCGAATATAAAGGCGAGAATCTCACATTCCTGTCGAAGCCGGGGCTGAACGGTCGCAACCAATTCGACACCAATGGCCAGGAAGCGTTGCGCTCCATCATGGGAGGTTTGTTCTTCACCTGCGGTTTCGAGAACATCTGTGGCCCGTACTCTACGCCGGAAGGCTCGCGATATCCGGCAGGCGACTACCCGATGCATGGCCGTATTCGCACCACGCCAGCCGAACATGTAAGCTCCGACGCCTACTGGGATGGCGACGATTATGTGCTCGAAGTGTCCGGTGAAATGCGTGAGGCGGAGTTATTCGGCGAGAACATGGTGCTACGCCGCCGCATCCGTTCCGTGTACGACAAGCCGTCTATCACGGTCGAGGATGAGGTGACCAACGAGTCGTTCCGTGAGGAGCCGCTCATGTGGATGTACCACTGCAACTTTGGCTGGCCGTTGCTGGCCGAAGGTGCGCAGGTGGTCATTCCGAGCCGTGGCGCAACCCCGCGTGATGACACCACCGCGGCCGACGTCACGCCATGGAATGAGATCGGTGCGCCCGAAGCCAACAAGCCGGAAAGCGTGTACATCCACGAACTGGCGGCCGATGCGGACGGCGGAAGCTTCGCCGCTGTCGTCAACCGTAAGCTCGGCCTGGGTGTGGTCATCGATTTCAATGTGGCCGATTTCCCGCATTTCATGGAGTGGAAGTCGATGGGTTCCGGTGATTATGTGGTCGGTCTCGAACCCTCGAATTCCAAGGTGTATGGCCGCGGTTGGCATGAGGAACGTGACAATCTGCATATGCTTGCCGCGCAATCCTGCGAACGCAAGACCGTCACCTTCACCGTGCTCGACGGCGTCGAGGCCATCGATGCATTGCTGGCCCGTCGCGATGCCCTTCTCTCATAACGAGAGGCGGCGTTACCAATGCTTGCCGGTCTGAACGGGTTTGGATCTCTCTATTGCTCCGTTTGAACCCCGGATACCCCGTTCGGCCGGCATCTCCTCCTCCGATGGGGGAGAATCCCCGAAGGGGTATGGGAAGACCCGTCTTCCCATACAATCGCACTATCTTTCAAGGAAGAAGGACCTATCATGTCTTCAGCTGAAGCGAATGTGGCAAAACCGACCACGCTGAGTGAATCAACCATTAAAGCCCACAAATCCGTAGCCCGTCGGCTTGCGCTGATCGCGGCACTCGGCGGTCTGCTCTACGGCTATGACTCCGCCGTCATCAACGGTGCGACCAACGCCATCAAAACCGAATTCGCCACAGGCGACGCGTTGCTCGGTCTTGCCGTTGGATCCGCGCTGATTTCCGGAGGTATCGGTGCGTTGCTTGCCGGTCGTATCGCCGACAAGATCGGCCGCGTGCCGATGATGAAGATCGCCGCCGTGCTGTTTCTGATCTGCTCGATTGGCTGCGCCATCGTGCCGAACATCTTCGTACTGGTCGCCTTCCGTGTATTCGGTGGTTTTGCGGCAGGCGTTGCGGCCATGGTGGCTCCGGTCTACATTGCGGAAATCGCGCCCACCGACGAGCGTGGTGTACTTGGAGCGTTCCAGCAGCTGGGCATCGTTATTGGCATCTTCATCTCGTTGCTTGTCAACGCGCTGCTCGTGCACATCTCCGGTGGCGCCAGCGTGTTCATGGGGCCGCTCGAAACCTGGCAGTGGATGTTCCTGTGCATGGCCGTGCCATCCGTGCTGTACTTCCTGCTTGCATTGACCATTCCCGAATCGCCGCGTTACTTGGTGGCGCAGCATCGTGACGAAGAGGCGGCCGTCGTGCTAGGCCGTATCAGCACCGACCCGGCTCCGATTTCCGACCAGATCGGTCGCATCCGCTATTCCATCGGCATCGACCACAAGCCGTCGTTCCGCGACCTCATCACTCCGGTCGGCCGTTTGAAGCCGATCGTGTGGGTGGCTATCGGCTTCATGATTCTCAACCAGTTCACAGGCATCAACGTCATTTTCTACTATTCCAACACTTTGTGGGGTGCGGTCGGCTTCACCGAGAAGGACTCCTTCACCATCACTGCCATCACGTCGTTGATCAACATCGCCGCGACCATCGGCGGCACGTTCCTGATCGATCGCGTCGGCCGCCGTCCGATGCTATTGGTCGGGTCCATCGGCATGCTCATCACCCAAGGCGGTCTGGCACTGCTCTTCGGTACCGCACCCATGGTCAACGGTGCGCCACAACTCGCCGGCTTCACTGGTCCGCTTGCCCTTGTGTGCGCCAATGGATTCGTGATTGCGTTCGGCCTGACCTGGGGTACCGTCTCGTGGGCCATGCTCGCCGAAATGTTCCCGAACTCCATGCGTTCCGCCGGCATGTCCGTCGGTACCGCGGTGCAGTATACGTCGAACTTCATCGTCACGGTAAGCTTCCCGGTGCTGTTGGCCTTCAACGTCGGCCTGATTTATGGACTGTTCGCCTTCTTCGCCTTCGTGTCTTTCTTCTTCGTGTTGAAGTTCATGAAGGAGACCAAGGGCGTTGCCCTAGAGGATATGGAAGGCTGATTGCCTACTCGAGCATCAGGTAGCGTGCTGGCGGCGTTGTGTTGGTTCCTGGCCATGGTCACAACGCCGCCGTGACGTTGTGGTGTGAGTAACGGGCGGTTCCTTGCGGATTGCGGCCGTTTTGTGTCCTGGTTGGGGCTGTGGTCGTTGGGTAACGGGCTGGTTCTCGCAGGTTAGGACCTTTTCCCGGGTGATTTGGGGCCGTGGCTGTTGGGTAACCATTCGGTTCTCGCAGATTCGGCCCTTTTCGGTACCGATTTGAGGCCCCGCCTGTTGAGTGGCACGTTGGTTCTCGCAGCCTGCATCCCATGCTGAACTGTTTGAGGGTACGCCTATTGGATAACGGGCACGCCCCTCTAACCCCGCTTGGAACCTTGCCGGCTGATGCCACCCTTATGACCGGTGGCCTTGAATGGTTTCGTGAATCCTTTGCCTCGGAAGCTCTGCGGGGCAAAGGATTGCTGCTTATCCGGCTTTGGCCAGGTCGACTTATGGAATTGCGCATGCATAAAGGGATATTGTATTTGACGGTCGCCCGTCAGTGCGCTCGCCGCCACTGTTGCGGAGTGAGCCCCGCACGCTTGCGAAATACGCGGATAAAGTAGCTGGGCGTCGAAAAACCGCAGGCACGGGCCACTTCGGTCACGTCGGAAGCGGTGCCGGAAAGCATGTGCATGGCCTGCTCGATGCGGTAATCGGTCAGGTATTCATTTGGCGTGCGATTCACATACTCGCGAAATACGATGCAGCATTGGCTGCGGCTCATGGTACCCGCCGCCGCGATGTCGGCCAATGTGATTCGTTCCGGGAAATGCTGATGAATGAAGCCGGTCATGGTCAACGCACTCATCAAGTCACGATTATTGGCGGGGGAGTGCGATGCCGAATGCTTTGAGGATGGTGATTGCCGGTCCTGTGCCGGCTCCGGTCGTCCGGTCGTCGGATGACCAGACGCTTTCGCCATGCTCTCCCGAACCAACGCCAAAGCCGTCCCGCACAATTGGATCGCCGTTCCAATCGCCTGAATCGTATCGGACTGCGGATTGGCGGCTTCGTCGGCATTCGGCACGTTGAACTGCACGGTATCGTCAATCAGTTGCAGAATGCGCCGATGCCGTGAATCAGTATGATCCAACGGCATGTAATCCGGTGCATCAGGCCCGCACAGCATGTCCAGTTCGGCGCTCGCCGGTCGCCATAATGATTCGAACAGCGAAGGATTCACCACGGCCGCCGGGTAATGGCATTCCTCGCGGGTCGGTGAGAATCCGTAATGCAATCGATTCGAATTGACGAACAGTCCGTCGCCGGTCGGAATGTCGACGATCGCGCCGTTGACGAAGTATTTCATCGACCCGGTGAGTGCATGTACGAACTCCAGGTCGCGATGCCAGTGACAGGCCATGCTGAAGTCGAAGCGGGAGAGCGCATCATTGCGTGTATACAGCGGCAGATCAGGCTGATTGTAGTAGATGCGTTCGGAAAGATCCGAGAATACCGCCAAAGGCTGTAACGGTTGACGTTGTTTCATCCGTTCTCGCTTTCGATGGGTTTTCCGTTCAATGCAATACGATTTTGCTATTTACAAACGATTCAATGATATCGCATCGTGTGTTCTGAATGCTGATAAATATTACTCTTTTCATGTAAAGAAGAAGATTTTCTACATTGATGGAGAGATACGAATATGGCATCGCACCGCTTGTTCACGCTTCCCGTGGCCATTCTGGTCTTTCAGAGTTTTCTGCTCGGTACCAGCGAATTCATCATCGTGGGCGTACTTCCCGACATTGCCTCCGATCTCAACATTGCCGTGACCATGGTGGGTAATCTTGTGGCTATCTTCGCGTTCGTGTATGCGCCGCTCACACCGATTGGCGCCGCGATCTGTTCGAAATTCCAGCGATTCCGTGCACTGATCGCATTGTTGCTTGTATTTCTTGCCGGCAATGTGATCTGCACCTTTGCCGTGAACTATCCGATGCTGTTGCTTGCTCGCGTGGTCACCGCCTCCGTTTCGGGAGTGCTTGTGGCGGTGGCGCTCACCTTCGGACCGGACGTCACGAGTCGTGAAAACCAGCCGAGATACATGTCATGGGTGTTCTCCGGATTTTCCATCGCCTCCGTGTTCGGCATGCCGATGGGTACGTGGATTGCGGGGTTGGCGGGTTGGCGTACCAGTTTCGTCGTCATCGACGTGTTGACGGTAGTCATGATCGGCGTCATGTTCGTGGTGTTGCCGAAGCGTTCCGTGCCTTCGCAGGTGGGTATTCTCGGCCAATTCAAGCTGTTCTCCGACCGTCGAATCATCCTCGGCGTGCTCACTGTGGTGTTCGGCCTCGCCTCGAGCTATGTGTGGTACACCTACCTGACACCCATGTTTACCAACGAATTGCATGTGCCGGCGGCCTATGTGAGCGTCGCGCTCGTGGCGTTCGGCGCTTGTTGCCTGTGGAGCAACCTGTACAGCGGCAAGCTCGCCACGCGTGGCACCGGCATTTGGCCGCTCGTCGGCATGAGAAAGGCCTACGCATTGCAGTTCGTGTGCATGCTGCTGCTTCCCTTTGCCACGGCGAACGCGATGCTTGGATCGGTGTTGCTGGTGGTTCTGGGTCTTACGATCTATCTGCAGAACTCGCCTTCGCAGGTGCTGTATTCATATGTGGCCGAAACCGGCTATCCCGGCTGCGGCACGCTTGCCTCGTCGTTGAACTCCACGTCCTGCAACCTCGGTATTGCGCTCGGTTCCGCAGTTGGTGGCGTGGCCTACGATGCCGCCGGATTGCGTTGGCTCGGTCCTGTCGGCGCCGTGTTCGCCGCATTGGCGGTGCTGATGACGGTACTGTTGAAAGTCAATGACGGATGGCGTGCGATGAGATCGCACGATAGGGTGCATTTGATTACCAATCTGATAGGAAGATGAGGTACCCTGATTCGGTAAAGCTTTTACTTCACCGAATGAGGAACATCGATGGCGACCATCAAGGAAATCGCAAGACGGACGGGATTCTCGCAAGCTACGGTATCTCGGTTGCTGAATGGAGATCCCACATTATCCGTCCGCGAGGAGACGCGTCGCAAGATCATTCAGGTCAGCGAGGAACTTGGCTACAGCATGCAGACCAAACGCATCGTGATTCCGCATGAGGTGGCCTTGCTTGACAACGAGGAATCCAATGAGGCGTTGCGTGATTCCTATTTCACTGATCTGCGTGCGGCACTCGAACGCAATGCTGGGCAACAGCGTATGGAACTGACCGTGTTCCGCAATCTTGACGATATGATTGCCGAAAGTAGCGGATTTGACGGCTTTATGTCGATCGGTGCCGACCGGATCGTCGAAGAGGATCTGGAACGGTTGCATGATGCCATGCCGTATGGCGTGTTCATCGACGTGAATCCAGCGCCGGGTCTGTTTGATTCCGTACAGCCTGATCTGCAGCAGACCGTGCATGATGCCGTTGCGGCTTGTGCGGCGAAGGGAATGAAACGTGTCGGGTTCATTGGCGGCAAAGGCTGCCTGATGAACTTCTATGAGCTGGACGAAGAGAATCGCGCCACCTATTTTCGGCGTGAAGTCAAGCGTTTCGGATTGGACGCCGAGGGTCTGATCTATTCGGATGGCCTGTTTACCGTGGAGAACGGCCGCAGGCTTGGCGAACGGTTCGTGCACGATCACAACGGTGCGCTGCCGGACGCGGTGATCATCGCCGCCGATGTGATTGCGGTCGGCGTATTGCAGGCTTTCAATGCCTCCGGAGTGCTTGTGCCGCGCGACATCAGCGTGATCAGCATCAACAACCAGATGATTGCCCAGCTTACGTCACCGCCTTTGAGCACATTCGTCATCGACCAGAGCGAGCTTGCCCGCGTGGCGATCCTGACTTTGGCGGATGCCATCGCGGGCAAGCGAACCATCCGCCAGCACGCCTATCTGTCGACCTCGTTGGTCGTACGTGACAGCTTCGTGCCGGCGGAACGGTGACTTTCAGCCGTTGTGATGCCGTATCAGAACAGCTCCAGCATCACATCAAGCGTGAGCGGTCGATCGGCCGGTAGCTGGAACCGCTCATGCACCGGTGCGCCCCACGAATCGTCGCCGCCGACGCCCATCTGCGCTGCAAGCAGACGCAGGAACATGTGACGTGGGGTTGGCAGCTCCTCCTGATGGGTCGCCTCTTCCAGCATCAACGTGCTGTAGGGCAGCAGGCTTGCCGCGAAGTGTTCGTCGCCGGCTTGGCTCACACGCATGCCGTGGCCATGGCGGTCGGTCACCTCAATCCAGCGCAGCCCCTCATGATTGCCGGTTTCCTGCGGCACCAGATATGGTGCGTTGTCTGCTTCGGCAGTGCTTTCGAACACGCCGAGCTTGGCGCCGTGCAGGCGGTCACGATAGGTTTCGGCCGGTCCCAGACCGTAGAAGCGCAGGTTCGAATACTCGACCGGCAGCATCCATTCCATGCCGAACGCCGGTAGCGAAGCCGCTTCGATGCTGCCCGGATAGGTGAGGGTCAGATGGATTCGCCCGTCTTCCAGCAGCTCGTAGCGTGCGGTGACCTTCGTGCGTTGCGCGATTGCCAGTTCATACGTGTACGTGCCGACGATCGTATTGCCATCACGGACGATTTCGGTACCGACCGTCTTGGCGTAACGGCCAGCAGCGAACCATTGTGCACGGTCGAAGCCGGAGGCATTGCCGCGGTCGTTGTCGGTCAGAGGTCGGAACGTCAGCAGGTTCGGCTTGCGCGAAAGCATTTCATGGCCATCGCGGGTGAAGGAGACGAGTCCTCCCTGTGCCTTGGATAGCAATGCCTCGCGGCCGCCCGCCTTCACGCCGGCGTTCCAGCGTCCGTCGGTGACCGTCACATCATGCGTATGGCTGTCGGTCATCGCGGCGGCATCGGTGTCGGCGGCATCGTTGAAGACCTGCACATGCTGCCCGAACGTCAGCTCGAATCCGGCCGGAGCCCAGGCGGTGGTCTCGGCCAGCCGCTGATCGACCTCGTACGTCACCTCGATCGAACCATTCGGCAGCTCCTCGTCGCAACGGCTCGCCATCAGATCGGACGCGGCAGGGAATGCAATGTCGAAACGTTCGCTCGCACCGGCCGCCACGTCGAAGCGATAGTCAGCCTGCCAGCGCTCCTCGCCGTTGACCAGCATACGCGCCGTGAATACGTAGTCGGCGGTGGAGACGAACAGATTCTCATTGCGGATCGTCACACCGTGCGCATCCGGCTTGATGTTCACGTTCGCATACAGTTGCTTGACTTCCTGCGCCTTGGGGGAGGCAGTGCGGTCCGCGAAGATGATGCCGTCGCCGGAGAATTCGTAATCGTTCGGACGGTCGTCCCAGTCGCCACCATACGTCAGGCGTTCGGTGCCGTCCGGCAGACGCTGGAAAAGCGCCTGGTCGATGTAATCCCAGATGAAGCCGCCCTGATACTGCTCGTAACGTTCCAGTTCGGTGTACAGATGCATGCCGCCGACGGAGTTACCCATGGCATGCATGTATTCGCACGAGATATATGGTTTCTTCGGATTGGCTTCGAGATATTCCGCAATTTCCGCCGGCTTGGCATACATGCGGCTTTCCATGTCGGAAATGTCATCGAACTGACGGTTCCAGAACACGCCCTCGTAATGCACCGGACGCAGCGGATCGTTGGCGTGCGCGAAATCGCTCATCGCCTTGAACACCGTACCTGCATACGATTCGTTGCCCAACGACCAGATCACCACGGCCGGATGATTGTAGTCGCGGCGCATCATTGACTCGATGCGGTCCACGCATGCTTCCTGCCATTCGGATTTGCTGCCCGGCACGTTGGTGTCCGGCGTGACCGGGTCGCTCGGTGCGGTCCATGAACCATGCGTCTCGATATTGGTTTCGTCGATCATGTAGATGCCATACTCATCGCACAGCTCGTACCAGCGTTCCTGATTCGGATAGTGTGAGGTGCGCACGGCGTTGATGTTGTGCTGCTTGAAGAACGTGATGTCGTACAGCATGTCTTCCTCGTTCACCGCGCGGCCACGGCGGGCGTCGAACTCATGACGGTTCACGCCCTTGAACATGATGCGCTTGCCGTTGAGCTTCATCACGCCGTTTTCGATGGCGAAATGCCGGAAGCCGATGCGCTCGCGGCTGACTTCGATCACTGTGCCGTCCGCACCGTACAGCGTCAGGTCGAGCGTGTATAGATTCGGCTCTTCCGCACTCCACGGCTTGATGTTCGCGATTACGGCTTCCGTGGTGATCATTTCGTTTACCGGCAGTTGTTCGGACTGCCATGCGATGGTGCCATCGGTTCCGTACAGTGTTGCGACGGCCTTGGAAGCAGCGTCCGCATTGCTGATGGATGCGACGAAGGCGAGCGTCGCATCGCCGGTCGTGGCGTCGAAATCGGGGTCGATTTTCCAATCGCGTACGTGTGCGGCGGGGATGGCGGTGAGTTCGACGCTGCGATACAGTCCGTGCAGGCGCCAGAAGTCCTGGTCTTCGAGCCATGCTGCGCTACTGAATTCGAAGCATGCGACGGCAAGGGTGTTGTGGCCTTCCTGAATGGCATCGGTCACGTCGAATTCACTCGGTGTGAAGGAATCTTCGGCGTAGCCGATGAATGTACCGTTCAGCCACAGGTAGATGGCGGTGGATGCGGCGTGGAAGGTGAGTGTGATCTGACGGTTTTCGCGGATGGCGCGGGTCACGGATGCGGACGGCGTGAATTCCCTGCGGTACAGCGCCACGTGGTTGTGCTGTGGAATGTTCGGCTGCTGAGGATCCTCATGGCCGTCCCATGGGTATTGCACGTTGACGTATTGCGGTTTCAGCAAGCCCTTGGTTTCCAGATTCGATGGCACTTCGATGGATGAGAATCCGGATTCGGTGCATTGGGTCTGGGCGAAGTCGCTGGGGAATCCGGCTTCGGACATGTCGACGACCTTGACCTGCCATTGGCCATCAAGCCGTTGTTTGAGTCCGGTCGGCTCGCCGGCGAGTGGCTTATGGTCGTAGCAATGGTGGCTGGAATGTGCCGGAAGGCGGTTGACCGCGAAAACGGTAGGATCGGTCAGCCACGATTCCTGTGCTTCGGTTGAGGAAAAGATATGCGACATGATCTGCCTGCTCTCTTTCTATAGTGTCACGGCTCTGTGCGAAGGATGTAAAATCCTTTACTGATAAATAGTAACTTTCGTTATCAAAACTCGCAAGTACGTACGTCATATGCGTGGCGTGGTGTGTTCATGTTTGCTTTGATGGTCGAATCAATCGTTGAACACACATGATATGTGGCATTTTCTATCATTATCGAACAAAATACGACACGCCGGCGAAGTGTAATGATTAGTATCACATTTTACTTAACGAGGGTTAAGGCATATACTGATGCATGAGTCGAAGGAAGACTGCACGGAAACTTCTAAGGAGAAGTAACGATGGAAGAAACCCTCACCGTGGATAAGCAGGGCTCAAACCTGAAATCCCGTATGGCATATGCATTCGGCAACGTTGGCCAGTCTGCGTTCTACAACGCCCTGAGCACATACTTCATCGTGTATGTGACCAGCTCGCTGTTCGCAGGTGTCGACAAAGGCATCGCCACCAAACTCATCGGCATCATCACCAGCCTCGTCGTGATCATCCGCATCGCGGAGATCTTCATCGATCCGCTGCTGGGCAACATCATCGACAACACCAACACCAAGTGGGGCCGTTTCAAGCCGTGGCAGCTCATCGGAGGTACGGTCTCCGCATTGCTGCTCGTCGTGGTGTACACCGGCCTGTTCGGTCTGGTCAATGTCAACACCACTTGGTTCATCGTGCTGTTCGTGGTGGTGTTCATCGTGCTTGACGTGTTCTACTCGTTGCGCGACATCTCATACTGGGGCATGATCCCGGCGCTGTCGAACGACTCCCATGAGCGTTCCACCTATACCGCACTCGGCTCTTTCGGCGGTTCCATCGGCTACAACGGCCTGACCATCATCGTCATCCCGATCGTCACCTACTTCAGCTTCGTGTTCACCGGTAACCGGACGGAAAGCCAGAGTGGTTGGACCTGCTTCGCCATCATCGTGGCCATTCTCGGCATCCTGACCGTATGCTCCGTGGCGTTCGGCACCAAGGAAAGCTCCAGCACGCTGCGTGCCAACGCCGAGGAGAACGGCGGCCCGCTCGCCGCGTTCAAGGCCCTTGCCCAGAACGACCAGTTGCTGTGGGTCGCCCTGAGCTACCTGCTGTATGCCATCGCCAACGTGGCCACCACCGGCGTGCTCATGTACCTGTTCAAGTACATCCTCAACAATTCCAACGCGTACTCCATCGTGGGCGTCATCCCGGTCATCACTGGTCTGATCATGGCTCCGGCATACCCGGTCCTCAACAAGCGCATTCCGCGCCGCTACCTGTATCTCGGCGGTATGGCGCTCATGATCATAGGCTATCTGCTGTTCATCATCGGCTCGTCCAGCCTGCCGATGGTCACCGTCGGACTGGTCTTCTTCTACCTGCCGCAGACCTTCATCCAGATGACCGCCATCCTGTCCCTGACCGACTCCATCGAATACGGCCAGCTGAAGAACGGTAAGCGCAACGAGGCCGTGACCCTGTCCGTGCGCCCGATGCTCGACAAGATTGCAGGTGCCTGCTCCAACGGCATCGTTGGCTTCGTGGCTGTGGCCGCCGGCATGATCGGCAACGTCACTGCCGCCGATATGACCGCCTCCAACATCCATACCTTCCAGATCTGCGCCTTCTATGTGCCGCTGGCCGTGATTGTGCTGAGCCTGCTCGTCTTTCTTTTCAAGGTGAAGATCAGCGAAAAGATGCACGATGACATCGTCAGGCAGCTCGAATCGCAGCTCGCGCAGGGGGAGCTGTCTGAGTCCTGATCGCAACCGGTATGCGATTCGTGGGTTGAGGGAGCCGCATGGTGGACGCCGTGCGGCTCTTTCCGTATGCAACGTTCATACGGCGTGCTAGGCTGAACTGCTGAAACGTATAGCAGTGATCCGTTATCAGCGGGGAGCTTCCGGAAGAACGGCGGCGATTGCAGAGGGCGTAAGTCCGCACAGTGCAATCGCAAGCTTAGTAGAACCGGCGGGATCGGCCCGAACAGCCGAACGCAAGCGGTCGCAATCGCACTGTGCAGTATGCAGGGGATGGCGGCAAGCGAGGTGGTACCGCGGTGGCGGACGTGCGGCAATCGTGCGTAAGTCGTCGTCCTCGTAGGTAGTTAAGAAGAACAGGAAACCTGCCAAACGAGGAGCATACGGTGAGCGAAACCACCAATCATGTGTATCCGAAGGCTGCTGCCGGTGAGCAGAGCGCCAACGTCGCGCCGAACCCCAGCTTCCCGAAGCTGGAGGAGTCCGTGCTTGACTATTGGGAGAAGGACGATACCTTCGCCAAGTCCGTCGAGCGTCGTCCATCCGGAGATCACAGCCAGAATGAATTCGTTTTCTTCGACGGTCCGCCGTTCGCCAATGGTCTGCCGCATTATGGCCATCTGCTGACCGGCTATGCCAAGGATGTGATTCCGCGCTACCAGACCATGAAGGGCCGCAAGGTCAACCGCGTGTTCGGCTGGGATACGCACGGTCTGCCGGCTGAGCTCGAGGCGCAGAAGGAACTGGGCATCGACTCCGTCGACCAGATCAAGGAAATCGGCATCGACAAGTTCAACGACGCCTGCCGTGCCTCCGTGCTCAAGTACACCAATGAGTGGAAGGACTACGTGCACCGTCAGGCGCGCTGGGTCGATTTCGAGCATGGCTACAAGACCCTGAACATTCCGTACATGGAATCCGTGATGTGGGCCTTCAAGCAGCTGTATGACAAGGGCTTGGCCTATCAGGGCTACCGTGTGCTGCCGTATTGCCCGAAGGATCAGACGCCGCTTTCCGCACACGAGCTGCGTATGGATGCCGACGTGTACCAGGACCGTCAGGACACCACCGTGTCTGTGGCCGTGAAGCTGCGCGACGAGGAAGACGCCTACGCCGTATTCTGGACCACCACCCCGTGGACCGTTCCGACCAACTTCGCCATCGTGGTCGGCGCCGACATCGACTATGTCGAAGTACGTCCGACCGAAGGCAGGTTCGCCGGCAAGAAATTCTATCTGGGCAAGCCGCTGCTCGGCTCCTATGCCAAGGAGCTTGGCGAGAACTATGAGATCGTGCGCGAGCTCAAGGGTGCCGAGATGGAGGGTTGGCGCTACTATCCGGTCTTCCCGTATTTCGCTGGCGACGAGCATGCCGCCGAGGGTCAGGTTCCGGGGCCGGAAGGCTATCAGATTTTCACCGCCGATTACGTCGATACCGTCGAAGGTACGGGCCTCGTGCATCAGGCTCCGTACGGCGAGGACGATATGAACACGCTCAATGCCAAGGGCATCAAGAGCGTGGACGTGCTTGACGCGGGCTGTAAGTTCACGTCGCTGTGCCCGGACTACGAGGGTCAGTATGTGTTCGATGCGAATCTGCCGATTCTGCGTAACCTGCGTGCAGGCGATGGTCCGCTGGCCCGTGTGCCGGAGGATCAGCGCGCGATTCTCTTCCAGGAGAAGAGCTACGTGCACTCCTATCCGCACTGCTGGCGTTGCGCCACCCCGCTGATCTACAAGCCGGTGAGCTCTTGGTTCGTGTCCGTGACCAAGATCAAGGACCGTCTGATCGAGCTCAACCAGCAGATCAACTGGATTCCGGACAACGTGAAGGATGGGCAGTTCGGCAAGTGGCTTGCCAATGCCCGCGACTGGTCCATCTCTCGTAACCGTTTCTGGGGTTCGCCGATTCCGGTGTGGGTATCCGACGATCCGAAGTATCCGCGCGTCGACGTATATGGCTCGCTTGAGGAGCTGAAGGCCGACTTCGGTGATTATCCGCGCGATCATGAAGGCAATGTCAACATGCATCGCCCGTATATCGACGAACTGACCCGCGTCAACCCGGACGATCCGACCGGCAAGAGCCACATGCGCCGCATCACCGACGTAATGGACTGCTGGTTCGAATCCGGTTCCATGAGCTTCGCCCAGTACCACTATCCGTTCGAGAACAAGGAAACCTTCGAACAGCACTTCCCGTGTGACTACATCGTGGAATACATCGGCCAGACCCGTGGCTGGTTCTATGTGCTGCACATCATGGCCACCGCCCTGTTCGACAAGCCGGCATACAAGAACGTGATCTGCCACGGCATTGTGCTCGGTTCCGACGGTCAGAAGATGTCGAAGCATCTGCGCAACTATCCGGATGTGAACGGCGTGTTCAACGACTTCGGTTCCGACGCCATGCGTTGGTTCCTCATGAGTTCGCCGATCCTGCGTGGCGGCAACCTCATCGTGACCGCCGACGGCATCCGCGATACCGTACGTCAGGTGATGCTGCCGGTGTGGAGCTCCTACTATTTCTTCACCCTGTATGCCAACGCGGCCAATGGCGGTGCCGGTTTCGACGCTCGTTCGCTGCGGGCCGACGAGGTTGCCGCCTTGCCGGAAATGGATCGTTACCTGCTGGCCCGCACCCGCCGTCTGATCGAGAAGACCCAGGCTGCGCTGGATGACTTCCTGATTTCCGACGCCTGCGAAGCCGTGTCCGATTTCATCGACATGCTCACCAACTGGTACATTCGCAACAATCGCGACCGCTTCTGGAACGAGGACGAGAACGCGTTCAATACGCTGTACACCGTGCTTGAGGCATTCATGCGCGTAATCGCCCCGCTTGCTCCGATGGAGGCCGAAGCCGTGTGGCGTGGCCTGACCGGCGGCGAGTCCGTGCATCTGGCCGATTGGCCGTTCCTGGCCGATCCGACTTCTGGCGAGGCGACCGAACTTGGTCGCGTGCTGGTGGATGATCCGGCCTTGGTCGATGCTATGGAGAAGGTACGCGAGGTCGTTTCCAGCACGCTGTCCATGCGTAAGGCGAAGCAGATTCGCGTGCGCCAGCCGCTTTCCAAGCTGACTGTGATCGTCTCCGATCCTGATGCCGTTGCTGCCTACGCCGAAATCCTGAAGTCCGAGCTCAACGTCAAGGATGTCGAGCTGTGCACGCTTGAGGATGCCGAATCCCGCGGCCTGAAGATCATCAACGAGCTGCGCGTGAACGCCCGAGTCGCAGGTAAGCGTCTGCGCAAGGACGTGCAGTTTGCCATCAAGGCTTCCAAGTCCGGTGCCTGGCATGTCGATGCCTCCGGCGTGCCGGTGTGCGAGACTCCGAACGGTGAGATTGCACTGGAAGAGGGTGAATATGAGCTGATCAACAGCGTGGAGGAGAAGAACGCCGAAGAGGCCGCCAGCTCCGTGTCCGCTGCGCTGCCGACCGGTGGTTTCGTGATTCTCGACACCGAGCTGAACGACGACCTGATTGCCGAAGGCTATGCTCGCGACGTGATCCGTGCCGTGCAGGATGCCCGCAAGGCTGCCGATCTGGAGATCTCCGACCGTATTGCGTTGAAGTTGACCGTTCCGACGGGTGACGTGGCGAAGGTCGAGCAATTCAAGGACCTTGTGGCTTCCGAAACGCTTGCCACCTCCTTCGAGGTTGTGGCCGGCGCCGAGGGCTCCGAGTTGGCAGTTGAGGTTGCCAAGGCCTGAGCCGGGCTGTGAGGTTGATAACCTCATAATCTAGGCGGTGAGCCGTGTTCCGTGTGGGCGCGACTTGCCGCCTTTCGTATAGGGGCTTCCCATGTATGTATTTGGCGTCTATCTGTATGCCTGTTGGCTGGATTTGTGATTATTCAAACGTGCGGCTACAGTTATGCATTGGCTTTAAGCCCTACGACTTGATTTGTGTTTCGTGCGCATGTTCGGTCATGCATGCGGGAGCAGATCGTTGAGCGAATGGTTCTCAGTACCATCCATGTGAGTCAAGCATACATATGAGAAGCAGTCGCACTGCCGGAAGACGTGGACTATTGCGGATTAATTTCCGTAGTATCCGCCCTTCCGGTTTTCTTTTGTAGATTCTGTTTTTTTGTTGTGGGAACGTTCGGCGAGGTCTGGCATGCGTTGCGGCTCAGTAGGAATTGCATAATAGGAATGGTATAGATTGTAAAGTAGGAAAAGGAAAAATCGTAAAGTAGGAATGGTAGAATTTGTAAAGTAGCAAAACGAAGAATAGTAGGCTAGTGCACTGGAGGGGTTGGAATGTCCATGATTTCAAGAGGTCTGGAACAGGAGCTGCTGCAATCTGCCAGAGAGATGCCAGTACTTACTCTTACAGGGCCGAGGCAGAGTGGCAAGACCACGTTGGTGCGGGCATGTTTCCCTGATTATGAGTATGTGACGTTGGAGAATCCGGATGTACGTAGGGAATTCATGGACGATCCACGATATTTCCTGCAAAGATATTCGAATCACATCATCTTCGACGAAGCGCAGCGAACGCCGGAACTGTTCTCCTATCTGCAGGAGGCCGTTGACCGAACGAACGAACCCGGGCAGTTTGTGTTGACGGGTTCGCAAAACTTCCTGTTAATGAATACTATTTCGCAGACTCTTGCCGGACGGGTGGCGGTACGGTACCTGTTGCCTCTTGCGTATTCGGAACTATTGGAATCAAACGAGACTTGCGATGCCGCGAATTGGATTTTCAAAGGCGGATATCCGCGTTTATACGACGGAGATATCCGAATCGCCAATTTCTATGGCGACTACCTTTCGACATATGTGGAACGGGATGTGCGTAACGAATTAGGTGTGCGCAAGATTGCGGGTTTCGACCGTTTCGTGCATTATGCCGCGCACCAATGCGGAAAGTCATTTAATGCGACGAGTTTTGCTGAAGCATGCGGCATCAGCAGACTGACTGCCAATGATTGGATGTCGGTACTGGAGTCGAGTTTCATTGCGTTCCGTATGTTGCCGTATTACAAGAATTACGGCAAGCAGTTGGTAAAAGCGCCGAAGATGTATTTCTACGATACGGGACTTGCTGCGAATCTGATTGGCTTAGATGCTGCGGACGATTTGCGCAATGGTGAGATGTGGGGAAATATGTTCGAGAACGCCGTTGCGGTGGAGATTGTGAAGCAGTATTACATGCGAGGCAGTGAGCCTAAACTTTACTATTGGCGCGATAATAAGGGTTTGGAGATTGATTTTATTGTCGAAAAAGGTGGTAGGCCTCAATACGTAATCGAGGTGAAGGCCTCCAGTACCTACGACGTGCACGCATGGGCCAACATCGATAAGCTGGCTGACGCCATGGAGATCGATACGAATCACAGAATTTTGGTATATGGAGGCGAGGAACGGTTCGAGACACGGCATGGGCGTGTTCTGCGACTATGCGATCTAGCTGAATTGATGGATGTCTAGCTTCTGCGACTAGACGGCTAGAGGCTTGTTCCACGATCGTTAGATATGGTCGTGGAACAAGCTCCTTTAATGGTCCCGCACATCAGACACCATTTCAATCCACGTTCATTGCGAACGACTATGGGTGTAAGACCCGTTATTCAGCATACCTGATTCCAAGAATCAAAGAAAAAATTCGGTGTATGATGAGCGGATACTTCAAAAGCTGTGCTACACTGAGGATAGCAATTCAGTACATTGCCGATCAAAGGAGCATCGCATGAACTCGAAACAATTGCTTGCACGCAAAGACGCGACTGGAGCTGTACAAACTCTCCGTGATCATTTGCACGGCGCGGGAAAACTGGCGAGAGACTTCGAAGAAGAATTCTCTGCGATATCGTACACTGCTGCTTTGTTGCATGACCTCGGAAAAGCTTCAGAAGATTTTCAGGAATATCTGTTATCTGCAAAGGGACATCGCGGTTCTGTAATTCATGCATGGCAGGGAGCTTTTTTAGTTGATGATGCATGTGCCTTATCTTCTGAAAAATCGGCTGCTGAGCAGGCGGTACAAGAGATCACTAGGGAGATACTTGAACTTGCCATTGCTAAACATCATGGTGAGTTGCCGGACTGTTTAGATGTGGATGGATTCTCGACTTTTTTTGACGGTCTTGCTACGGATCGGAAGAATGAAATCAGATTCTCGTATCAAGAAGTTAAGGACAGAATCTCGTATCTTGACCTTGATATTGCTGGTAATTATGACAAAAGTATCAGGGATGTCGAGCATTTCATGCAGAAATTTAATATGGGAGGCATAACAAATTCAGATAGCTTTTATTTCTATCTTGGGTTATTTGCCAAATATGTGTACTCTCGATTAATTGATGCAGATAGATTAGATGCTGCTTGTTTTGAAGAACGGAGAACATACAGATCCAAATCGATTGATTGGTCATCTTTGATCGATCGTTTCGAAAAGAATATAAGAAAGTTTGATCATACCTCTGAAATCAATAAGATTCGTAATCAAATTTCCGAGCAATGCCGCTTGGAGGGGAAACGAAGTACTGGAATTTATAGATTAGCTGTTCCAACAGGTGGAGGTAAGACACTGGCCTCACTTAATTTTGCTTTACATCATGCAATAGAGACCAATAAAAGACGAATCATATATGTAATTCCATACCTGTCGATTACTTCGCAGACCGTGAAGGTTTTTCGTGAGATTCTCGAGCTGGATGAGGATGATACTGAAACACTACTCGAACACTATTCATCCGCAGGTGGAAGAAAGGATGATGATACATTTACCAATACACAATCCGAATTTGACCAAGAAGAGGATGACGAACAGAATGCAAAAAGAAAACTTGCTACCGAACGTTGGGACAGTCAAATCATTGTGACTACCATGGTCAGATTCTTAGAAACAGTAATGTCCTCTAAGAGTGGCGATCTCCGGAGATTCCACAACATGGCGGATAGCATTATCATATTCGATGAAATTCAATCGCTGCCTACGAACGCTATCAATCTTTTCAATGAAGTAGTAAGTTTTCTTTCTAAAATTCTGGGCTCGACTATAGTGCTTTGTTCGGCTACGCAACCGCTGCTTGAACGGACCAGTAGAAAAAACCTATTGTTGGCGGATTGTCCGAATCTTATTGATGATTCTCAAGAATATTTCGAGAAGCTGAGACGTACATGCGTAGTTGCTGTAACAGAAATGAAAAACTGTGACGAGTTAGCTGAAATAATTTATGAGAAGGCAAAGGAAAACGGCAATTGCTTAGCCATTGTTAATCTTAAATCTGAGGCGAGAATAATATATCAGTGTCTTAAAACATTGAATGGAGACAATCACTTTAAAATTATTCATTTGAGTACTTCAATGTGTGGTCAGCATAGGACAGATAAGCTTGAACTCGTCCGGCAATTGACTAGTATCGATAAAGGAAAGCCAGTAATTTGCATAAGTACACAGCTTATTGAGGCGGGAGTAGATGTTTCGTTTTCTTGCGTTATTCGTGCCATGGCAGGCCTCGATAGCATTCTACAAGCTGCTGGTCGTTGCAATCGAAATGGCGAGTCGAAATCGCCGAAAAAAGTTTATGTATTTGGAATCAAGGATGAGAAAGGGTTGAGTTATTTACCTGATATCAAAATGGGAAAGGAGATTACCGAGCGAATGGTTCGGGAGCATCCTGACGAAGATCTTCTTTCCAATGAAATGCTGTTGGAATATTACCAGCTGTTCTTCGAAGGCATACAATCCGGTAACGATAATGGATTTGGAATTATGGATTATCCAATTCCAGGAAAGCAGAACCTATATGCGTACGATTTACTTTCCTGTAATCGTGCAGCAAGAGGTCAGTATGTCAATAGCTCGGGGACGCAATACTTGAAGGTATATGCTCAAGCATTTAAAACTGTTGGGAATCGATTCCGTGTCATTCCCAATCAGAATCATAATGTCGTGGTACCTTATGGACGTGTAGAGAAGCACATGGAGCGACTTTCAAGGGGGAATTTAAGAGAGCAATTTGCGGCGCTTCGACAGTTGCAAGATTACTCGGTGTCATTATTTGATAATGAGTACCGCAGTCTGGATGAGCGAGGAGCAATTACTCTGGAAAATGAGGATTTTGGTATCTACATGTTGAACAAAGATTATTACAAGGAAGAATATGGTGTTGTGACGGAGACAGAGATGTCTTTACTCTACATCTGAAAGTGAGCATTTCTTATGAAGAAATATAAAAATTCCATTGAATATGAGGTTTCAGGGGCGTATGCCCTATTCTCGGAGGCAGTGACTAGGATTGGTGGTGAAAAATACTCCTACCAAGTACCTACCTATCAGGCATTAAAGGGCATGACGGAAAGCATCTACTGGAAGCCTACAATTACATGGGTCATTGATGCAGTTCGCGTGATGAATAAAATACAGACTGAAGGAAAAGGAATCCGTCCAATCAAGATGAGCGGAGGAAACGACCTATCCTATTACACATATCTCAAAGATGTGAGATATCAAGTTTTAGCTCATTTTGAGTGGAACGAACAGAGACCGGATCTTACCGATGATCGAGATGAGAACAAACATTATCAAATTGCGCAACGTTCAGTAAATCAAGGTGGACGCAGGGATGTATTTCTTGGAACCAGAGAATGCCAAGGATATGTGGAACCTTGTGCGTTCGGCGAAAATATCGGATTTTATGATGATTACGGACAATGGAATCTTGGTTATATGTTCCATGGGTTCACTTATCCGGATGAGAATCCAAAACATGATTTGGTGGCGAGGTTCTGGGCTCCGACAATGAGGAACGGAGTCATTGAATTCGATCGTCCCGATTCGGCAAATCTTGATTGCCGGATTATCCGCGAGAATCAAACGGTTAAATCATTTAAGAGTGGCGAAAACTTCAGAATACTGGAAGGAGATGAATGATGAGTCTGTGGTCCAGCTTACTTGAGACGTATGATGAAGTACAGAACGCTTCGGGGCGTGGACATCAAGGCTACGGCAATGGCGATGAGGCGAAAAAAATCCTATTACCGCTTGATCATATGTCTATGCCTGGCCAGTTGCGTGTGATTCTGAAATCCGATGGCTGTCTTGAGAGTATAAAAAAGGAAGCAGTTGCATGGACAATGATTATTCCTTGTACCGAGGAATCGATGGGAAGAACCAGTAAACCTGTTCCTCACCCATTATGTGATCAGCTGCAATATGTGGATAAAGTCTGCGATGCTAAGAGAACTTGTATGTATCTGGACCAACTTGCAAAATGGAAAGGCGATGACGAGAAATTAAATGCGATTTACCGGTATGTATCTGAGCATAGTATTAGCAAAGATGCGATACAATACGGTATACAGTTGACCGGTAAAGACGAGAAAATTGGTGTATGTTTCGAGGTCGAGATACCTGGGAAAGCGTGTCGCCCGGTTGCCGATGATCCAGAAATTAGGAATCGATGGATTGAATTCCAGCAGAGAGAGCATGCTTGGGCTGGTACCGATATCTTTGGGAGAGATTTTTACTCACAGGCTTCAAACTATCCTAAGAACATCGTCAGCACTGCGGGAAACGCGAAACTCATCTCGGCAAATGACAATACGAATTTCACTTATAGAGGGCGTTTTGGGAATAGGGATGAGGCATTGAGAATTGACTCGGAGACTTCTCAAAAGATTCATTCCACACTGCGTTGGCTTGTAAACAATCATGCAACGATTACGGATACGCAAGCCATCATCATCTGGGCGGTAAAGAAACCTGAAGAGAACGTAGTGAATCCCGAGCTAAATTTCGCTGAGACTCTTAGCCATATGCTGTTGAATAGCGAATCAGAACAACATGATGTGGTGCAAGATGCGCTTATAGCAACAGATATGAACTACGCGAAGAGATTTCGTGCGTTACTGCGGGGGTATGGCAGTCCGGATTTTTTGCAGAAGCATGCAAACAAGATGGCGATAGTCATTCTTGATGCTGCGACATCCGGACGACTAAGTGTTACGTTCTATCGTGAATTACGAGAAAACGAGTATCTTGAAAATATTTTAAAATGGCATACGGATACAGCGTGGCCTTTGACTTATTTTGAACGAAATCAAAATGGAGACAAAACATCCTTCAAACGAACCCCTTATATAGGGGCACCGTCTTTCGTCGATATCATCAATTGCACATACGATGCTTCAGATCGTAGTAGCAAGAGCTACAAAAGATATGCTAAATACATGAAGAAGAGGCTTATCGAATGTATGTTCGGTGATCGAGCTCTACCTATTTCGATTTTAAACGCTGCATTCCATAAAGTAACTAGACCGATAAGCTATAACGAAGGCGATTTAGTCTGGGAGCGTGATTTTGAAATTGCATGCAGTCTGTGGAAGAAGCATTTCAATGATGAAGCAAAGAGGCATCATGATAGTAAGGAGGTATCCATGGAATTGAATTTGGAGCGAAAGGATCGTGACTATTTATATGGTCGACTTTTAGCTCTGGCTGATTATTTTGAGCGGGGTGTGCTACTGAAACAGCAAGTAGATCGTCCTACAAATGCGGTGAAGTTGATGAGCAACTTTATCGCAAAACCATATTCAACATGGGGAGCCTTATGGAAACAATTGATCCCGTATTTGAAGACCATGAATGGAGCTGAATGGTTCCAGTCCGGAATCGATGATGTTATGGCTCTTTTTGAGGAGGGTGATTTTGAGGATAATAAGACACTGTCTCCTCTATTCCTCTTGGGATATTCTTCTCAGCGCCGCTCTTTGAGAAACCCAACACGACTGCACAAAGACGAATCAGATAAGCAGAACTAAGAATTAAAACTATACAGATTAAGGAAGAAAAACATGACTAACTTGAAAAACAAGATTGATTTCGCAGTGGTTTTCTCTGCAGAGAACGCGAATCCTAATGGTGATCCGTTGAATGGGAATCGCCCCCGTACTACGTCGGATGGCTTTGGTGAGGTTTCTGATGTGGCCTTGAAGCGTAAGATTCGTAATCGCTTGCAGGATGCTGGAGAATCTATTTTTGTACAGATGGATGAGCGTTCTGATGATGGGGCCAAGTCTCTGTCTGAACGCTTTAATACCTACCTGAAGACCCTATCGAAAGATGAGCAAAAAACAAAGGATATTGTTTTTCACAAAGTCTGTGAACACTGGTTGGATGTTCGGGCTTTCGGACAGGTCTTTGCGTTCAAGAAAGCTAAAGATGTCGACGAGGTTTCTCTTGGTGTACGAGGTCCGGTGTCGATCCAACCGGCTTTCTCTACTCTGCCTATAGCCATCGATGATGTGCAGATTACGAAGTCTGTGAACAGCGAGACGACGGATACGGGTAAGAAATCATCAGATACTATGGGCATGAAGTATCGTGTTTCTGGGCGTGCCGTATATACAACATTTGGGAGCATCAGTCCTCAGCTGGCGGAAAGAACTGGCTTCTCTGAGGAAGATGCACGAAAGATTAAGGAAGCATTGATTTCCTTATTTGAGAATGATGAAAGTTCAGCGCGGCCTTCAGGTTCGATGGAAGTAACTAACGTCGTCTGGTTCGAACACAACTGCAAGGGTGGACAATATTCCTCTGCTAAAGTTCATCGTGCTATTTCTGTGGATTCTGCCGGCGAAATCAGTGTTGACGAGAGTGCTATTCCTGGGCTTCACTTTGAAATCATCGAAGGTCGTTAACCCTAAAGACTGCTTAGAGAAGATGAGAGATTGCCATGACAAGACCAGCTGAATATCCGGAAGAAGATTGGCTGGCCTTGTCTGGCCTACAGCATTTTGCTTTTTGCAAGCGGCAGTGGGCTCTGATTCATATCGAGCAGCTATGGTCGGAAAATTATCTGACCACAGCTGGGCAGCTTGAGCATTCTCGTGTGCACGATTATGAGTCTTCTGAGAGTCGTGGAGACTTGTTAATTATGCGAGATTTGCGAGTATTCTCGAGATCTCTCGGAATCACTGGTGCTTGCGATGTTGTGGAGTTCCATAGGGCTGCAAATGGAATTAAATTGCACGGAAGGGATGGTTTATGGGACCCGTATCCCGTTGAATATAAGCATGGAAAACCTAAGACAAATGATGCTGATCGGTTACAGCTGTGTGCCGAGGCGATGTGCTTGGAGGAAATGCTTGCGTGCACGATTCAAGAAGGTGCTTTGTTTTATCAACGGATAAAACGGCGGGAGAGGATTCCTCTTAATGACGAATTGCGGAATACGGTAAAGAAAGATTTTTTACAGATGCATGACTTGTTTGCTCGTGCTCATACGCCACAAGTGAGACCTACAAAGGCATGCTCAGCATGCTCCTTGCGAAATTGGTGTTTACCCGAGTTAACAAAAACTAGGTCTGCGCAGAAATATATTGATCTCCAAATTAACGGTATGAATTCCTGAATCGAGGCATTGCGATGAAACAGCTTCTCAACACATTATTCGTAATGACCGAAGATGCATACTTAGCACTGGAAAATGACAATGTGGCTGTGCACCAAGAAGATGTGATTCTGGCGAAAATACCGCTTCGTTCCATTGAATCAATACTGTGCTTTTCATATAAGGGAGCATCTCCATCACTTATGGGACGTTGTGGAGAGATGGGCGTTAGCATGTCCTTCTATTCACCAAGAGGGCATTATTATTGTTCAATCATGGGGGAGAAGAATCGTAATGTTCTGTTGAGGAGAGAACAATTCCGTCGAGCAGATAATGAGATGGATGCTCTCCCTGTTGCTAAATCATTTATCATTGGCAAGATTTTTAATGCGAAGTGGGTGCTAGAACGAACGAAACGGGATCATGCTTTGCGAGTGAATGTGGAACGGATTTCTCAGCAAAGTAATCGACTGACACAACGGCTACCAGAAATCCGTCAATGCGATTCCATGGATGCACTGCGTGGCCTAGAGGGGATGGCGGCGAAAGAGTATTTTTATGCTTTTGATGATTTAATTTTGAGAAATAAAGATAACTTTTTCTTTGAGGGGAGAACAAGAAGACCGCCACTTGATCGAATGAATGCATTGTTGTCATTCATTTATTCCGTACTTACCAATGATTGCTGTGCTGCACTACAGGGAGTGGGACTGGATCCTTACGTGGGTTTTATGCATGTCGATCGGCCCGGACGTGCATCACTTGCCCTAGATTTAGTGGAGGAGTTCCGTCCGGTGATAGCTGATAGATTCGCTTTGACTCTGGTCAATACTGGTGCAATACAGATGAAAGACTTTGAAGAACGCGAAAATGGAAGCGTGTTCCTCTCAGAAACAGGAAGAAAGGCAGTGCTTGGTGCTTGGCAAAGAAAGAAAGCCGAACAAATTGTTCATCCGTATCTGCAGGAAAAAATTTCTTGGGGTCTGGTTCCCTATGTACAGGCGCTTTTATTAGCGCGCTTCTTACGCGGGGACATAGATGCTTATCCACCATTTATGTGGAAGTGATAAGACATGATGGTGGTCGTGGCATATGATGTCAATACTGAGACAACTGCGGGGAAGAGACGGTTGCGTAACGTTGCGAAGACATGTATGAAATATGGGCAACGGGTGCAGAATAGCGTATTCGAGTGCTCGGTCACTTCATCGGATTATCTAACTTTAGTAAATGAAGTGATGAAAATCATGGATCAAGAAAAGGATAGCCTGCGCTTATATAAATTAGGGACAAAATATTCTGAGAAGATTGAACATTATGGTGTGCAGCGGCATCTTCCTGTAGATGATGTGATGATGATTTAGACGCCGAGGCCTGTCGTTGTGCGAAGTGGAAGCTCTCATCGAATAAGGCAAGCTTCGCACCTGGATGGAACTTGGAATCGAAAAGTAAGTCGATTTTCCTTGGCTGTTTGATAATTTCAGAGAGAAGAATCGTTATTATTTTTTGGTAGAGTGATTAGAATAACGGGTTTTGACTTCAAACCCTGCTACTCTTGAACTTGTACGAAGGATAGATGTTCCACAATGTGAAACATGCTGTCCATCTGTGCAGTCGCTCTCCTCACGGAGAGCGTGGATTGAAATACTGTCGGCCCGTGGCGTGCGGCATGGGTTTTGGTCGCTCTCCTCACGGAGAGCGTGGATTGAAATGAATAACGCCAACCAAACAGGCCAACAAGACACCGTCGCTCTCCTCACGGAGAGCGTGGATTGAAATATTTCCTGGAAGTTGTCGACGTATTTGCGGGCGGTCGCTCTCCTCACGGAGAGCGTGGATTGAAATTTCGGAATCAGAGGCGATGAAGTATGTCCAGACGTCGCTCTCCTCACGGAGAGCGTGGATTGAAATCGGACAAGGACGACGACGGCGGCTACGCCAAGCAAGTCGCTCTCCTCACGGAGAGCGTGGATTGAAATCGCGGAGCCGGCAACAACAACGGCATCGCCTACGTCGCTCTCCTCACGGAGAGCGTGGATTGAAATAAAAGGAACTCGCCCACATGGGCAACGAACACGCGTCGCTCTCCTCACGGAGAGCGTGGATTGAAATCATAAGGAGTGGGCCGAAACCGTGTCCCGTAACAGTCGCTCTCCTCACGGAGAGCGTGGATTGAAATTGGCGATAATCGTCGTGGTAATATATGCTGGCCGTCGCTCTCCTCACGGAGAGCGTGGATTGAAATGCCCTCCAGACCAACACCAACGAATACCTACAGGTCGCTCTCCTCACGGAGAGCGTGGATTGAAATGAATGCCTGACAAACGCTTACAGCAAACATGGCGGTCGCTCTCCTCACGGAGAGCGTGGATTGAAATAAACTGCCATTTGTCCCAGACTGTCATGCAGAGTGTCGCTCTCCTCACGGAGAGCGTGGATTGAAATAACGAAAGAATTAAGGACCCGGACTTGACGATGGGTCGCTCTCCTCACGGAGAGCGTGGATTGAAATATCGAAAACACCCTTAAACCACTCTGCATGACAGGTCGCTCTCCTCACGGAGAGCGTGGATTGAAATGCTCATGTTGCGTGCGCTGTATAGGCTGCCGAGGTCGCTCTCCTCACGGAGAGCGTGGATTGAAATGTACTGGCGGACTCCGTCGCCGAGGTCCATGATTGTCGCTCTCCTCACGGAGAGCGTGGATTGAAATATCGGCAGCGTCCTCAACCGGCCTGTCAAAGGCGTCGCTCTCCTCACGGAGAGCGTGGATTGAAATTGCTTTCTGCTTGGTGTCGGTAGTATGCGGCGATGGTCGCTCTCCTCACGGAGAGCGTGGATTGAAATAGAAAGCTGTCGAAGTCGTTGATCCCGATGCATGTCGCTCTCCTCACGGAGAGCGTGGATTGAAATGAGGAGCGGCTGGGGTTCGTCGGCTAGCGTTTGGTCGCTCTCCTCACGGAGAGCGTGGATTGAAATACAGCCCTCCATGGAAGCCTGCCATACGAATACGAGTCGCTCTCCTCACGGAGAGCGTGGATTGAAATAACCAGTTGGACCTGCTCGTCATCGACGATCTGGGTCGCTCTCCTCACGGAGAGCGTGGATTGAAATGACCTCGAGCGAGTGCCTTATCATGGTCAGACCTGTCGCTCTCCTCACGGAGAGCGTGGATTGAAATGATCACCAAGCACGGCTCAGACCGGGAACTGCAGTCGCTCTCCTCACGGAGAGCGTGGATTGAAATACACTCGACCTCCCAGCACAGACCGAAGTCGAAAGTCGCTCTCCTCACGGAGAGCGTGGATTGAAATGATGCGGAGACGCGTCGTTGGGCGTATTTGGTGTGTCGCTCTCCTCACGGAGAGCGTGGATTGAAATTTTGATTGGTCATGGATCATTTGTTGAGGGGTCGGTCGCTCTCCTCACGGAGAGCGTGGATTGAAATTTCCGGGGCGGCCTGTTCCTGGGCGTTCGGAGCGTGTCGCTCTCCTCACGGAGAGCGTGGATTGAAATTTATGACCGACGCCGTGCGAACGACCGACCGACGGTCGCTCTCCTCACGGAGAGCGTGGATTGAAATCATTTTTGTGTCCTTTGTGTTGGTCAAGCTTTCGTCGCTCTCCTCACGGAGAGCGTGGATTGAAATATTCGGGGTTGTGGTGTCGAGGATCTCCTGCATGAGTCGCTCTCCTCACGGAGAGCGTGGATTGAAATTGTTTGGTGGCTTGGTGTTTTCCTTGCCTGATAGTCGCTCTCCTCACGGAGAGCGTGGATTGAAATAATGTCCGATTTGGCGTCAAATGGATAGCCGGAGTCGCTCTCCTCACGGAGAGCGTGGATTGAAATACAGTCGACGAAATCAAGCTGGTCATCGACAAGAGTCGCTCTCCTCACGGAGAGCGTGGATTGAAATTGATGGTGGACGGCCATATAGCATGATCCCAAGAGTCGCTCTCCTCACGGAGAGCGTGGATTGAAATATAACATTCGTGATCACCGTCTGAATATACGGGAGTCGCTCTCCTCACGGAGAGCGTGGATTGAAATAGTGCGATCGACAATGACGGCATCCTACGCTGCGTCGCTCTCCTCACGGAGAGCGTGGATTGAAATTTGCGCAGCTCAACACGCAAATCAGGGAAAAGGGTCGCTCTCCTCACGGAGAGCGTGGATTGAAATGACCTGACCGGCCAAAGTGGGCGCGTCCTGCTTGGTCGCTCTCCTCACGGAGAGCGTGGATTGAAATTTATGAGGCGGTAGTCGACCGGGGTATGCCTGCGTCGCTCTCCTCACGGAGAGCGTGGATTGAAATCCTCCGGGGTAAATAAATGGGTCCTACCAGCTAAGTCGCTCTCCTCACGGAGAGCGTGGATTGAAATGACAAGTGGTCCCACAACATCAACAGAAAACACGTCGCTCTCCTCACGGAGAGCGTGGATTGAAATTACGGCGTTTTCGAGTGAGGCTCCGGCGTTTACGTCGCTCTCCTCACGGAGAGCGTGGATTGAAATCACGTCGTGGATCCATTGTTTGCCGATGGTTTCGTCGCTCTCCTCACGGAGAGCGTGGATTGAAATCCTGAGTCGACTGTAGACACGCTGACGGCGGATGGTCGCTCTCCTCACGGAGAGCGTGGATTGAAATATCTCCAAAAGGAAACGGTGAATGAACTCCGGAGTCGCTCTCCTCACGGAGAGCGTGGATTGAAATAATCAACAGCCCAGCAAAGACGGCATCATCCACAAGTCGCTCTCCTCACGGAGAGCGTGGATTGAAATCGCAAGACCGGCATGGACCGCCTCACCATCGGCGTCGCTCTCCTCACGGAGAGCGTGGATTGAAATCTCGACCCGGACGTAATCCCATCCAAGGATAACAGTCGCTCTCCTCACGGAGAGCGTGGATTGAAATGAGCTCGACCGCATCACCGGCGGCCTCGGCTACGGTCGCTCTCCTCACGGAGAGCGTGGATTGAAATCTCAAGCTCATCGCCTCCGGCATCCTCACCCAAGTCGCTCTCCTCACGGAGAGCGTGGATTGAAATAACAGGGCCGTCATGGACTTGGGTATGACCGACGTCGCTCTCCTCACGGAGAGCGTGGATTGAAATACCGTGATAGGAGCGGACACTCGAGGCCCATTATGTCGCTCTCCTCACGGAGAGCGTGGATTGAAATCATGTGAAGATCAGCGTGGAATTGGCTTTGCGGGTCGCTCTCCTCACGGAGAGCGTGGATTGAAATAACGCTTTAACGTTGCGCACACTGACCGACGAGGGTCGCTCTCCTCACGGAGAGCGTGGATTGAAATATCCACCATGGTAGGCCGTGGTGCGGGGTTGGCGTCGCTCTCCTCACGGAGAGCGTGGATTGAAATATGACCGTGGAAACGACCGTCTGAATATAAGGAGTCGCTCTCCTCACGGAGAGCGTGGATTGAAATTTCAGGACCAGGGAGATGGTCGCGTAGTTGATGGGTCGCTCTCCTCACGGAGAGCGTGGATTGAAATGTCGATGAATGGGGTGAATTGAAGCAGCGGGAGGTCGCTCTCCTCACGGAGAGCGTGGATTGAAATTTCTGCTGGGATGAAATGCTCGAAACCACCAATTGTCGCTCTCCTCACGGAGAGCGTGGATTGAAATAGAAAATTCGCTACCAGCGCCTCGCAGACCGACTGTCGCTCTCCTCACGGAGAGCGTGGATTGAAATGCATCCGCAGATCGGGTCGAAGGAGTGTGCGCCGTCGCTCTCCTCACGGAGAGCGTGGATTGAAATTCGTCTTTGGCGAGATTGTCAAGCTGCTCGCGCGTCGCTCTCCTCACGGAGAGCGTGGATTGAAATAGTTCGGCCATCATGATGGCGACATCGACTTCCGTCGCTCTCCTCACGGAGAGCGTGGATTGAAATGAAACCTACTACCGGCGTTATGGGCTGATTCATCTGTCGCTCTCCTCACGGAGAGCGTGGATTGAAATTGTGAGCCCCCAGGACGTGAGCAGCGCACGTAGGGTCGCTCTCCTCACGGAGAGCGTGGATTGAAATGACCTCGCGGCCGCGAAGGAGGAAACGGAAGAGGTCGCTCTCCTCACGGAGAGCGTGGATTGAAATCTCTCCGGCTGCGTGCAGGGCATCATCGGCTTCTGTCGCTCTCCTCACGGAGAGCGTGGATTGAAATGATTTGCTTGGTCGATGACCTGCTGGTACGGCAGTCGCTCTCCTCACGGAGAGCGTGGATTGAAATCGAAACGTATTGGTGGATTTCGCCGGTTCTGCCGTCGCTCTCCTCACGGAGAGCGTGGATTGAAATACGCATCCTGCCTGCCGTATACGGGTGACCATGCGTCGCTCTCCTCACGGAGAGCGTGGATTGAAATGCCTGCGTCGCAGACGGCATGCGCCGCTGATATTGTCGCTCTCCTCACGGAGAGCGTGGATTGAAATACAATGACCTCAGCATTAATGAGATCACCATCATGTCGCTCTCCTCACGGAGAGCGTGGATTGAAATGCCCAACGACTTGCCATCACCTAGGCCCATGACCGTCGCTCTCCTCACGGAGAGCGTGGATTGAAATCGTGTAGCCGTCCGCCTCACCACGCGAACACACGGTCGCTCTCCTCACGGAGAGCGTGGATTGAAATTAACACTTGTTATGTTAGCTGTTAGTCGTGCGCAGTCGCTCTCCTCACGGAGAGCGTGGATTGAAATTCTGCGGGATGCATCTTAGAGCGTAGTTCTTTAGTCGCTCTCCTCACGGAGAGCGTGGATTGAAATAGCTGACAGGCGACATTCACGAGCCCTCCAGAGAGTCGCTCTCCTCACGGAGAGCGTGGATTGAAATAACACCTGCAACACAAGGCTCCGCCACTGCTCGAGTCGCTCTCCTCACGGAGAGCGTGGATTGAAATAATCTTGACGGCGATACGCCAGCCGATACGCAGGGTCGCTCTCCTCACGGAGAGCGTGGATTGAAATCGAGATATCTTGAGTCGAGCTTATTTGTTCTCATGTCGCTCTCCTCACGGAGAGCGTGGATTGAAATATATCCGTCCACGAATGCGCCATGTTTTCCGTATCGTCGCTCTCCTCACGGAGAGCGTGGATTGAAATGCTCTACCAATAGTCTGTAGCCACGTGACTATCGTCGCTCTCCTCACGGAGAGCGTGGATTGAAATTCTGCCGTGTACTCCAAGCGTACATGGCGCGTCAGTCGCTCTCCTCACGGAGAGCGTGGATTGAAATACTAAAAGAGGAACTTGATAACCGAAGAGTGAACGTCGCTCTCCTCACGGAGAGCGTGGATTGAAATCTCAAAGAGGGTTTAATTATTTAACAAAAGAACCGTCGCTCTCCTCACGGAGAGCGTGGATTGAAATCATATATTGAGATAATTACCCCACAATTCCTCGCGTCGCTCTCCTCACGGAGAGCGTGGATTGAAATCTCGATTGGGTTACAGCTGGTTGGATTGTGGGAGTCGCTCTCCTCACGGAGAGCGTGGATTGAAATACGATTGGGCCGACTATCAGCCGGATGCCGAGCAGTCGCTCTCCTCACGGAGAGCGTGGATTGAAATTTGTCCGCATCCTTGGTGGACGTGTAATCCTTGGTCGCTCTCCTCACGGAGAGCGTGGATTGAAATCACATCACGTCGATCATGGTGCAACGCAGTTGAGTCGCTCTCCTCACGGAGAGCGTGGATTGAAATCACTTCTGGCCAAGAATCTCAACAGCACCACTATGTCGCTCTCCTCACGGAGAGCGTGGATTGAAATCACATCCCGGACCGATACAAGCATTTGAAGAAACGTCGCTCTCCTCACGGAGAGCGTGGATTGAAATCGAAACTTGCATCAAAACTCACCGACATTGGACAGTCGCTCTCCTCACGGAGAGCGTGGATTGAAATGCGTTCGGCAAACTGTATTCCGCAGACCATGCGGGTCGCTCTCCTCACGGAGAGCGTGGATTGAAATATCCCTTTCGCGGCGGGCGAGAAATACGTGATGTGTCGCTCTCCTCACGGAGAGCGTGGATTGAAATATCGACCCACTGATAGATGGTGCCGTCGCCGCCGTCGCTCTCCTCACGGAGAGCGTGGATTGAAATGATTACCGGTGCGGATACCGAGTCTTCGAGCATGTCGCTCTCCTCACGGAGAGCGTGGATTGAAATATCGCAAGTGCGCGCCATATGCGTGGATTACCGGTCGCTCTCCTCACGGAGAGCGTGGATTGAAATTGATAGGTGATGCCGCGCAGGATAGGGCTTTCGCGTCGCTCTCCTCACGGAGAGCGTGGATTGAAATATTTGTACAAGATTCGTGCTAACGGTATTGGATGGTCGCTCTCCTCACGGAGAGCGTGGATTGAAATGTAACGTTACCGGTTATGCTAATCCAATCATAATGTCGCTCTCCTCACGGAGAGCGTGGATTGAAATATGGCTGGGTGCTGTTGCATCGTGACGGCACCATGTCGCTCTCCTCACGGAGAGCGTGGATTGAAATCAACACGGGATGGGCTTCCATCTTCAACTCGTTGGTCGCTCTCCTCACGGAGAGCGTGGATTGAAATAATGGCGTGTACGGTACGATGGCACAAGACGTCGTCGCTCTCCTCACGGAGAGCGTGGATTGAAATCAAGAAAGCGCCAATGGCGACGGTACACGTGCAGTCGCTCTCCTCACGGAGAGCGTGGATTGAAATTGGTGTGCTGGTTGGGTCTGTGGTGGTGAAGCCGTCGCTCTCCTCACGGAGAGCGTGGATTGAAATCGGTGTGCCGACTCTCTCTAATAAGCCGGCGTCCGTCGCTCTCCTCACGGAGAGCGTGGATTGAAATTCAGCGATACTGGCGGCAGTCTAGGCGAGGATTGTCGCTCTCCTCACGGAGAGCGTGGATTGAAATAGAATCGCGCCGTTCGGCAGCTGATGCTCCAGTGGTCGCTCTCCTCACGGAGAGCGTGGATTGAAATTCGAGAATTGCTTGAATATCATCAGAAAGTCTTAGTCGCTCTCCTCACGGAGAGCGTGGATTGAAATTCATTACTACGCCTGAAGTATATGCGGCCATCAAGTCGCTCTCCTCACGGAGAGCGTGGATTGAAATCGGCTGGCAAGGCATTGACGGTACTGCTTGGAAGTCGCTCTCCTCACGGAGAGCGTGGATTGAAATACTTGGTGAGGAAATGCAAATTACTACTAAGCTTGTCGCTCTCCTCACGGAGAGCGTGGATTGAAATTCCCTCAGCTACCACCGAAGGTGCTGTCCGTGCGTCGCTCTCCTCACGGAGAGCGTGGATTGAAATTTGAGCAGGGCGCGGAGGGTGAATGTCGTGCGACGTCGCTCTCCTCACGGAGAGCGTGGATTGAAATATACGTTTTTACGGGATATGAAATACCATTATAGTCGCTCTCCTCACGGAGAGCGTGGATTGAAATACGCTGAGCGAGCAGCAGCAGCCGAAGACTGATGGTCGCTCTCCTCACGGAGAGCGTGGATTGAAATTCATTACTACGCCTGAAGTCTACGCGGCTATCAGTCGCTCTCCTCACGGAGAGCGTGGATTGAAATATGGCAGTCAAAAACCTCTCGCGTTGTCAGAATGTCGCTCTCCTCACGGAGAGCGTGGATTGAAATCATAATGACGAGCCGCGTATCACGCCACGCGACGTCGTTCTCCTCACGGAGAGCGTGGATTGAAATAATCTGGCGAACGGCATCATCGGCGTGCTTGCGTCGCTCTCCTCACGGAGAGCGTGGATTGAAATAATCTGGCGAACGGCATCATCGGCGTG
>OGEQ01000388.1_pt1 | contig 48175 bp, 50 predicted proteins | sample 1570731 | NCBI WGS metagenome assembly OGEQ01 (sample SAMEA2582132, study PRJEB24529) | metagenome | biome: Human gut stool | place: China | collected 2011
TGTTAAGCACGCCGCCAGCGTTCATCCTGAGCCAGGATCAAACTCTCATGTTAAAGTTTTGATTCCAGTCAAAATTCGCTTGGCTAATTTTAACCGTTATTACTGTTGTTTTGGTTTTGTTCTGAATGTTCTCTTGAACTTCAAGGCTTAACCAAAAGCCTTTGTTCTTAGAATTTTCAGGGTTTTACATACTGTTCAGTTTTCAAGGTTCTTTGTTGTTGTCTCATTGACAGCTCATTTATATTACCACAAGCAGTTGTCTTTGTCAACAACTTTTTTATTTTATTTTTTGCAACTGAGCTTTCGCTCAACAGCTTGAATATCATATCATAGGCAGTTGTCGTTGTCAACTATTTTTTCTTAATTTTCAAAACATTTTCGCAAATATGAAAACCTGTGATATTCGATTTTCCCTGCATATGCAGACCAACGTCAAAACACGTTAGAGTTAGAGTTTACCATTTCAGCATTAACTTGTCAAGGGATTTTCACTTGTTTTTTCGCTGACATATTCCATACAGAATCATTGCGCATCCTCGCGGAGCGTTTGTCTCAGTCGGAGCCTCAACTCCCACTGAGACAAATTTGCTATTACTCGCCACCTAAAGAGGTGGGAGTCTTCTCGACTGAAATAAAAAATTTGGCACACCTAACTCATCACTAAGTAGTGAGAATGCGGTGTGCCGTTTTTCAATATCACAGTTTTTCTCTATATGCTTTTAAATAATCCGTTTCACAACACCCATCAGGATGCTTCCAAGCATATTGTGGTCATACAGCCAGGTCAGCCAGATATTGCTTTCTATCTGGTTCAGGAAAAGTTCACCAATCGCCGTTGCCGAGAACAGTGTAATAAGCAGTGCTGCAATCCAGACGAAAAAGATCCCTTCCGCACCCCCCAGCACGGCACCTGCCAGACGGTTCAGCCCCGATATGATCGGCAGCCGGGAGACCACATTGAGCGATACGGACAGAACACGCAATCCGCCGAACACGGCTGCAAACAGCAGAAAAAAACTTATAATATTGATCAGGCTGTTTGCCAGATAACGGCTGACGTAGTGGGTAAAGCTGCTTACACCCAGCGCCTCGTAAACTTCGCTGTTATTATTCTCCAGAAGCGCATCCTTTAACTGTTCCGGAAGCTCCATTTCTTCAATAATACTGCGCTGTACGGATGGCGGCGCCGCGTCAGCTGCCTCATTTTCCGCCTCATCGTCCTTTTGGATAAATTTCGTCACGCTGTCCTCCACCGCCTGATAGACCACCTCATTGCTGCGAAGCAGATTCGCGACAGACGGCGCACCAAAATGAACCACCCCCAGCGACAGCACCAGGGAAACGGCTGAGACTGCCAGGCGGACGAATCCGCGGTAATGCCCGTACAGTACCATAGAAACCAGATAGACTGCCACCACCACGAACAGCCAGTTTTCTTTTATATAAGCACCCATTGTCTGATCGCCTCCGCTACGCCCTCTTCCCGGTTCGAAGCGGCAATCCGATCTGCGCGTTCCTTTAAAAATGGGGCGCCATTTCCCATCGCCACGCCGATTCCTGCTGCCTCCAGCATGGGCCAGTCGTTTTCGCCGTCTCCAAATGCCATCGTCTCCTCCGCTTCAATTCCCAGATACTGACAGAGATTCCGCAGCCCGCTCCCCTTTGTGATGCCCGCCGCGTTGAGTTCCAGATTCCACGGAAGCGAGGAGGTCACCAGAACCTCCGGCATCGCTTCCAGCTTTGCCCGGACTGCCTGCTTGCTCTCCCGGTCCTTAAAATTTAAATTCATCTTCTGCACCGGGCATTTTTTCTCCCGCAGATACTCCACCATGTCAGTAACTGCCCGGCGCGTCGCCCGGATATAGGCGCATTCACGTTCCGGTATCCCGTATTCTTCCAGCTGTGCCAGCAATCGCGTCTCGCTGACGCCGCCCTCCGATACATACATATCGTAAATAACCGGATGCCGGCGCAGCACCTCAATCACCCGGATCGTCTCTTCCCAGCTCAGGCAGCTTTCCGACACCCAGGTATTTTTCCCGAAATCCCGGACGACCGCCCCATTTGTAAATATGCCATAGTGGACGCCTGGCAGGCTCAAAACCTCCTCTGGCACTGCCGGGAGCGCGCGCCCGGTCGCCGGGACAATCTCAATCCCCCGCTGCGCGCACAGTTCCATCACCTGTCTTGTTTTTTCCGACACGTGCATTTTTTCATTTAACAGTGTCCCATCTAAATCGAGGGCTATTAACCGTGTTCCCATCTTTCTCTCCCGTATCTCTTTTTACTGTCCACTACCAGAAAACGCTGCCGGGAAGCATTCCCCCGCAGCGCTCTCTTTTACTAATTAGTTTTAATTTTAAAATTTCTCGAATTGTTTTAATTAATCAAAGAAATGTTTCTCTTTCAGAATCAGAAGTCCATCCTTATCATATTTCGATGAGAACAGTCCGCTGAAGGATTTCTTCTCCGCCTTATCTGCAGCTTCCTCGATCAAATCTTCGGCACTTGTCTTGGTAAGCGGTTCTCCGTCCTCCTCCATCATCTCAGCGCGCTCGTACAGAGCCAGCATGCTCTTTCCCGAAATACTGCAGTCGATCTCCGATGCATATTTGCAGGCGTACTGAACAAACTCCTCAACATCCATATCGCCGGACTTTTTGGACGGTTTCTCTTCCGGCTCATCCTCTGGATAATTGGAATACTCGTCGTCCTCGCGTTCGTCTTTATAGCTGTCTTTGTAATCGTCCTTATAATCATCACGATAGCCGCCACGCGCATAATCATCCTCCGGCTCATACTCGTCCTTCTCGTAGTGATCTTCTTCGTCTTCATACTCTGGCTCGTCATCGCGTCTTGCCTCTTCCTGACGGCGCAGTTCTTCTCTCTGCCGCTCTGCCAGACGGCGATCTTCCTCCGCTTTACGCGCCTCTTCTGCCTCTTTGGCTGCCAGTGCCTGTGCTTCTGCCTTGGCGCGCTCTTCTTCCTCACGGCGGGCTGCTGCTTCCTGCTGTCTGCGTTTTTCCTCTGCCTCTTTTTCTGCCTGACGGCGGATCTCCGCCTCACGCTCTGCCTGGCGTTTTCTGGCTGCTTCTGCTTCCTGCTGCGCCTGCTGGCGTTTCAGCTCTTCCTCGCGCGCCTGTGCCAGCTTCGCTGCATCGTCTTTCTGGTTTTCACAGCCGATATACTGGAAACGCTCTGCTAATGCCGGATATGCGCGGTGCATCTGCTCTAAACGTGCCTGCGTATCAATCAGAACAACGACCATGCCGGTTTCATCCTGTGTCATCAGTTCTTCCAGCTCTTCCACCGTCAAATCGTCCAGATCAGCTGCATGCTCGACCACCAGATCCTTGCCTGCCAGGCGCTCCGCCACCGATGCGATGCCGCGATGGGAAAGGTTTGCACCGCTGATCTTGGCAACCGGATGCTTGGTTCCCAGCTCGCGGTGAATCTTTTTCAGGGAATCAAGTGCCATCGCAAGACCGGCTGCCGGATCTTCCGCCTCGATCATCAGATGATTTGATTCCTTGATCTCCTCTTCTTCCTCTTCCGGTTCGAAATCCCAGTCTTCCACTATGGTTTCCTCTTCCTCTTCAAATTCATGAATCGGAGCTTCCTCGCTCTTTTCCTCTGCCTCTGCCGGTTCCAGGTCGCGGAGATTCCTGAAAACACGTGTCTCCCCTTCGGATGCGCCCTCTTCCTCATCGTAAGGCTTGATCTTGGACACTTCTTTTGCCAGCGCTTCTTCCGCCTGTGCTTCATGAAGGCTTGCTACTACATCCTCGTCCAGCGCAGTCTTTTCTACTTTCTCGTCCGCCGGTTTTGTCTCAGCTTTCGGTTTTCCAGCCTTCTCTTCTGGCTCTGCCTGCTCTGACTGTCCCTCCGGCTCATTCTCCGGTTCGTCGTCCAGCTCTGCCTCCGGCTCATCCGTATCCAGATACTCTCCTTCCGGCTCCGGCTTGCGGTATGTACCGTTCTTGTACTCTTCTTCCACCGCACGCAGCTTCTCTTCGTACTTCTCGCGGTTTTCCACCAGATCCATCTGATATTTCGTCAGCGGCGCATACTGAAGTTTCAGTTCCATTGCCTTGTCCACATATTTGCCAAGACCGAACATCAGCATGATCTTGTCGCAGATCCGCACACAGTCGTCCGCCTGGTTCGCCTGATGATAAAGCTCTGCCAGGTGGTACAGCCATTTCTCATCCAGCTCTTCCTGACAATATCTCTCCAGAGAATTGATCTGCTGCTCTAACGGCGCATCCTTCGCCTCCAGAATCAGGAAACGAAGCAGGTACTGGCGCGGGTCATCGCCGGACAGCTCACAGAACTCCCGGTAATATGCCTCTGCCTCCTGAATATTATTTTCACGCAATGCAAGGTCAGTCAGCTTATATAAAAGCCCCTTTCCAAGCGGCGCTCTCTCATATGCCAGCAATAAAATATCCTTGGCATCCTGATACTCTGCATTTTTCTCATAAATCTGGGAAATCATCGTAAGCAGGCTGGTGCTGCGTACACGACGCCAGTCGATGGTATCGGCGATCTTCATCGCCGTCTCGAAATCTCCCTTGTTGACCAGTTTCTTAATCTGCTCTACCTTGATGTTAAACTCGTATTTATCCATCTTATGCATCTCCTAACTTCCTGCCGCGGCAGAAGTTTTATTGTTACTGTTCACGCATACGTGCCCAGTAACGTTTTATTTGCTCACCGGCTACAGCTCTGTACGCCCATCCAGCGCGCGCAGAAGCGTTACCTCATCAATATATTCCAAGTCGCCCCCGACCGGAACGCCGCTGGCGATTCGCGTCACCCGGATCCCTGTCGGCTTAATCAGCTTGCTCAAATACATCGCGGTCGTCTCGCCCTCCAGGCTTGAGTTGGTTGCGATAATGACCTCACGAACCTCCTCTTTCTGCAGGCGAGTCATCAGCTCCTTGAGCCGGATGTCGCCCGGCCCGATCCCCAGCATCGGGGAGATCGCCCCATGCAGCACATGATAGACCCCGTTGTATTTTCCTGTCTTTTCATATGCCGCCAGATCGCGCGTATTTTCCACCACCATGATCGTCTCATGATCTCGCCGGTCGCTGCTGCAGATCGGGCATAGTTCCTTATCCGTCAACGTGCAGCACTCCTTGCAGTAACGCACATTCTGCTTGGCTTCCAGAATCGCGCCGGACAAGTGCCTGACCTGTTCTTCCGGCATATTGATGATATGAAATGCAAGACGCTGCGCCGATTTACTTCCGATTCCGGGAAGTTTTGACAATTCTTCGATTAGCTTGCTAATCTGGCTGCTGTAATAATCCATCGCTTAAAACGGGAATCCGCCTCCCAGACCGCCAAGGCCACCGGTCAACTGGGACATCATCTGGCTGCTGTCCTCTTCCGCCTGACGGAATGCCTCGTTGGTCGCCGCCACGATCAGATCCTCTAACATCTCGATATCATCCGGATCCACTACTTCCTCAGACAGTTTCACGGAAAGAACCTCTTTTTTACCAGATACGGTCACGGTTACAGCGCCGCCGCCCGCGGATGCGCTGTACTGCTTCTCCTCCAGCTCTTTCTGCTTCTCTTCCATCTGGCGCTGCATTCTCTGCGCCTGCTTCATTAAATTGTTCATATTGCCCGGCATACCGCCTGGGAAACCGCCACGTTTTGCCATGGTGTCATTCCTCTCTTTCACTTCTTTTTATTTATATTCAGACTGGCTGCCGATTGCAGCCGGTTCTATATATCATATAAACCCACTAATATCATTTATCTGCATTTAATCACAGCTTCTTGCATTACAAAACAAGGCTCATCTTTGACAAGCTCCACTACACGGAATCATCCTCTTCGACAATCACATCGGTATGGATTGCGTTCTTTAAATCCTCATCACTGACATAAACCGTTCTTTGCGGCACAGCAGATGATTCTAAACGGACTTTAAATTGCAGAGTCTTTTTGTATTTTTCTTGCACTACTTCCTGCAAATTCTTAAGCTCAGGCTCCCGATTGATAATTCCAAACGTATTTTCATCTGTACACACAATGCAAAGGCAGCCTTCGCCCGCCGGTTCTACACTTGTCTTGGGAAGACTGAGTCTAATCGAACCCACAAGCTGGCTCAGGGACGCAATCCGTCCCCATTCTTTCCGCATCAGCATCAGATCTTCGTACTGTGCCGGCGGAAGGGATACCGTCTTCGGCTCAGGCGGCGTTTCCACCACAGCCGTTTTGGAGGATGCAGCCTGCCCCGCTGCCGGTGCAAGGGACGCCAGTTTCTGTAAATTGTCCGGCATTTCCTGCATTTTCTGCTCTAATAGCGTAATCCGCTGTAAAATGGAATCAAGATTCTGTTCCATCGACGGCGTCGTCAGCTTGATAAAGGCAATCTCCACCAGAATCCGCTTCTGCGACGCGTAGCGCAGCTGCCCGGAAAGCTCCGAGAAAATACGGATGTAACGCATCAGCGTTTCCGTATCAACACCTGCCGCCTCTTCCTTTAAAACTGCCAGATTTTCCTCCGACATATCGAGCATATCGCCCGGTTCGTCGGTCGTCTTGGCAATCAGGAGATTTCGCATATACCAGACGAAATCGTTGACAAGCTGCGAAAGATCGCGCCCCTGAATGATCATTTCCTCAATCTCACGGATGCACGCCTTCGTATCACTTGCAAGCACCGCCTGAAACAGCTTGCTGAACACGCGGTTATCGACCGCGCCCAACACCTCGAGCACATTGTCATACGTCAGCTTTTCCCCGAAATGGAACGCCACGCACTGATCGAGAAGACTTAACGCATCTCGCATCGAGCCATCCGCCGCACGTGCCACATACCTAAGTGCCCGGTCATCTACATCGATCTGCTCCGCCTGCGTCAGCTCCGTCAGCCGTCCCGCGATGGTATCGATCGAGATCCGCTTGAAATCATATCTCTGGCACCGGGACAGGATCGTGATCGGGATCTTGTGGACCTCCGTCGTCGCCAAGATAAATATAACGTAGGACGGCGGTTCTTCCAGCGTCTTTAAGAGCGCATTGAACGCGCCGATCGAAAGCATATGAACCTCGTCAATGATGTAGACGCGGTAGCGCCCATCCGTCGGCGGGTACTGCACCTGCTCCCGGATATCGCGGATATTTTCCACACCATTGTTGGATGCCGCATCGATCTCCACCACATTGAGGGAAGCTCCTTCCGCAATCTGGCGGCACATACTGCACTCGCCGCAGGGGCTGCCGTCCACCGGATGTTCACAGTTGACTGCCCGTGCAAAGATCTTGGCAATACTCGTCTTACCGGTTCCGCGTGTCCCGCAGAAGAGGTACGCGTGCCCGATCCGCCCGGAGTTGATCTGATTTTTCAGGGTCTTTACGATATGGTCCTGACCCCGGACCTCTTCAAAGGACGTCGGACGCCATTTTCTGTACAGTGCTGTATATGACATAAACTACTACTTCCTTACTATTCGTCGCCGAAGCTGATGCCTACATCCTTAGCTTCCCGGATAATATCGCTCTTCGGATCGACCATCTTTAATTTACCGGCAATGTCCGCGAGCGGAATTTTTTCAATCTTATTGTTGTTTAAAGCGACCATATAGCCGTATTCTTTGCGGCGGATCATCTCTGCTGCCTCCGCGCCGAGGCGCGTCGCAATCACGCGGTCATACGGACATGGCTCGCCTCCGCGCTGCATATGCCCCGGAACCGTCACACGGATCTCCTGCCCCGTCCGCTCGGAAATCTGGGCGCCCAGCTCATAAGCGACCGACGGATAAACCGGTCCATTTTTCTTCTTTTCTTTTAATTCTTTCTTGGTCAGGGCTGCATTTTCCTTGGAAATCGCGCCCTCTGCGACCGCCAGAATCGTGAAATTCTTGCCATTTTTAGTACGGCTGCGGATCGCATTTACCACCACATCAATATCATACGGGATCTCCGGCAGGAGAATGATGTCAGCTCCGCCCGCGATGCCTGCATAGAGCGCCAGCCATCCCACCTTGTGGCCCATGATCTCCACGATGAAGACTCTGCCATGAGACGCCGCCGTCGTATGAATACAGTCGATGGCATTGGTCGCCACATCAACCGCACTATGGAATCCAAACGTAAGATCGCTGCCCCAGAGATCGTTGTCTATGGTCTTCGGAAGAGAAACGATATTGAGTCCTTCCTCCCGCAGCAGATTTGCCGTCTTCTGGCTGCCGTTGCCGCCTAAAATGACGAGGCATTCCAGTTTCAGCTTGTAATAGGTGTGTTTCATCGCTTCCACTTTATCCAGACCGTTCTCGTCCGGCGTCCGCATCAGCTTGAAAGGCTGTCTGGAAGTTCCCAGAATCGTACCTCCGCGTGTCAGAATCCCGGAAAAATCCGACTGTTTCATAATCCGGTAGTCTGCATACATAAGACCTTTATAGCCGTCTTCAAATCCAACTATCTCTATGTCATCGAACATCTTGTACAGCGATTTTGCCACGCCTCGCATCGTCGCATTTAAGCTCTGGCAGTCGCCGCCGCTGGTTAACATACCGATTCTTCTCATGAGCGCTTTCCCTTTCTTCATAACCGTCCAGTACCTTCACAGTTACCCTTATTCTAAGTTTCCAACAACCCCCATATCAGGATAAACTACACCCATTTTGTAATTATAATACAATCATATCCCGCGGGCAAGAAAAAATTCCTTACAAATATCATAGACATAAAAATACCGGGATACGCGCTTTTAATCTGCTCCGGCACGGTATTCCTATCCCTTGGCAAATCAAATTCCACATATCCCGGCTATATTCACACACCTGCAAAAATGCTTGTTTCTGTATCTATTATTTTCTATTTTTTATTTCATAGGAAGCAATTTCCTATGAAATAAAAAAATCCGCACGCCCGGCTTCGAACGTATGCCATGGACGTTACCCTGACAGTTAACTCGGTCCAGGCTGCCTTGCGGCACACAGAAGCTTCTGCTTAGTGCTGCTGCATTCCTGCCCTGACACGGTTCACAGATTTCTGTTGCGCAAGACCCAGACTTCAACGCCACTTTTCAGGGGCAGCCCCACAGTAAAAACGCCCTCGGTCGGACAACACCCCTGCTATAGCGGATTGCAGGTACAGGGCACCGCTAACTCCCCGGCTGTGCGGAAACTTTATGACTTGATCTTATATGACGGAATGACCTGCAGACCGTCAGCCTGTTTAGTATACATGGCAGCCGCCGTTTTGTCAAGCCGGAGCTTGACTAACAAGCATTGTATAAAAATACACAAGAATACATTTTATTGTTTTTTTATCATTTTTTATCCCAGAATCTTGCAACAGAAGAAAGAAATTATTATAATAGGTATAAATCTAGCGACTGCAAAAAGTCAAACAGTTACTAAATCATAAAATTCTGTAAGATTGGAGCAACGATTATGGAAAAGAAAAATATCGACTGGAGCAACATCGGTTTCGGCTATATGCCAACGGATTACCGCTATGTTTCCATGTACCAGAATGGTTCCTGGGACGAAGGCGCCCTTACCTCCGACCCGAATATTACCTTGAATGAATGTGCCTGTGTTCTGCAGTATGCACAGACTTGCTTCGAGGGTCTGAAAGCGTATACGACCGAGGACGGCCATATCGTTACGTTCCGTCCTGACTTAAACGGCGAGCGTATGGAGAATTCCGCAAAAGGTCTTGAAATGCCGCCATTCCCGAAGGAGCGCTTCGTAGACGCCATCACAAAAGTAGTAGAAGCCAACGCAGCATTCGTACCGCCGTATGGTTCCGGTGCAACCCTGTACATCCGCCCGTATATGTTCGGTTATGATTCCATCATCGGCGTTAAACCGGCAAACATCTATCAGTTCCGTGTATTCTGTACACCGGTTGGCCCGTACTTCAAGGGCGGCGCTAAACCGATCACCATCCGCGTCAGCGATTTCGACCGTGCAGCACCTCACGGAACCGGTCACATCAAAGCCGGATTAAACTACGCGATGAGTCTGCATGCGATCGTCGATGCTCACAAGAACGGTTTCGATGAGAACATCTACCTGGATCCGCAGACACGTACCAAGATCGAGGAGACCGGCGGCGCAAACGTTATCTTCATCACCAAAGACGGCAAGCTGGTAACTCCGAAGTCCAACAGCATCCTTCCGTCTATCACACGCCGTTCCATCCTGCAGGTTGCAAGAGATTACCTTGGCATGGAGACCGAAGAGCGTGAAGTATACTTAGACGAAGTAAAAGATTTCGCAGAGTGCGGCCTGTGCGGTACCGCAGCTGTTATCTCCCCGGTTGGCAAGATCGTTGACCACGGCAAGGAAATCTGCTTCCCGGCAGGTATGGAGAAGATGGGTCCGGTTACCCAGAAACTCTACGAGACACTGACCGGCATCCAGATGGGTCACATCAAAGCTCCGGAGGGCTGGATCCACGTAATCAAATAAGGACTGTATTTTTCGGTTTGAATGGGAAATATGGAATGCAAAAAGCTGGTGGAAATCATTCACCAGCTTTTTCTTCTTTCTTCTTTTTTCTCTTTTCACGCAATTCTTTGAAAAATTCTTTCAACATCATCGAACATTCCTCGCCCAAAAGTCCTTCTTCTGTCTCCACCTGATGATTGAATCCTTTTTCATCCAGAAGATTCAGTACCGAACCGGCGCAACCGGCTTTCGGGTTCATGGAACCGATGTAAACTTTTGGAATCCGCGCCTGCACGATCGCCCCTGCACACATCGGGCACGGTTCCAGCGTCACGTACAGCTCGCATTCTTCCAGGCGCCAGTCGCCCATGCGCTTGCACGCTTTTTTGATTGCCGCGATCTCCGCATGTGCCAGCGCGCTATGATCGACCATCCGGCGGTTGTAACCCCTGCCGATGATTTTGTCCTCATACACGATCACGCAGCCGATCGGCACTTCTCCGAGCGCCCAGGCTTTCTTCGCCTCGCGGATCGCCGCTTTCATATATTTCTCTTCCCGTGTCAATTTTGCTGCCACTTTTTTTCCTCTTTCTGTTTTATCTCTTCTTCCATCCTACCCAGAAAAGCTATCCTTTGTCAAGAGCTCTCCAAAAGGAGCAACCCATTTTTATGTAAAATTCAAATCTGTATACCAGTACCCGAACCGGCTATCGCGCGGCGGCTGGCGGGTGGAACGGACAAAGCGGTCAAAGCCGAACATCGCCGCCATATATTTTTCATTGTTTCCATAATGTCCCGGCACGCCCAGAATGTAGCGCCCCCGTTCGCCGGGTTTCCCCAGTCTCGCCAGAATCAGATATCGGTAGTTGTAGTAACCGTGCAGAAGAAAGCTGTTATTTCCATACACCCAGTTTTCCCGCGGCAGAAGCCCGATATCCTGCGGTTTGATTACCAGAATCTCGCAGCCGTCGGCGCATTCGAAGGCGGTTACTTTCGGATAGGTAACGCGCAGGCGGTCCCAGAGAGTCTCGGCGGGATCTTCTTTCGAAAATTCCTTGGATGAATCTGGTTGCGGTTGTTTTTGATTTTGAGAGTCCGACTGAAATGCCTCTTGATGGTCTGGTGGAGAATCTGGAAGCGCCTCTTTCCGGACTTCCCGGATGGATTCTTGAGAATCTTTCCGCCGTGCTTCTGTCTGTGCTTCCTGATTGGATTCCTGAGAACTTTCCTGCGGTGTCTCCGTTTGCGCTTCCTGATTGGATTCCTGAAAACTTTCTTGCGGTGTCTCCGTTTGCGCTTCCTGAACAACTTCTGCCTCTTGATGATCGGATGTTTCTGAGATATCTGGAACCGCTTCCATGGTTTCCGTGTCCTCGAAAATCTCCAGGTTTGAATCCTCCAGCTTTTCTGGCTGGGGCTGGCTGATTCCGAAGTCCGTTTCGTTTATATTCACAGCTTCTTTCTTCTCTGTCTCCGTGGATGTGTCCTGATTCTCCATTTCTCCCGACCGGGTAAGTTCTGACGCCTCATCCAATTTTTCTTTCCCTACAGACGCACTGTTCACTTCCCCAGATACATTCTCTGCCAGTTTCCGCGTTGCCTCTTCCTTCTCCGCTTCCTGCTCCCGCACTTTCTCAGCAGTCACATCCGCCAGCTCAACCTCTGCCGCATGCGCGACGGCATCTTCCCAGATCGTCGTATAGGCACGCCATGCGCTGTCCGTCTCATGAAGAGTCAGACCACAGCACTCTTCCATATTGCAGCCGCTTCCTTCAATATTTTCACAATTGACGACGGCACGGAACTCCCCATTTCCGCCACGGACAAACAGGGTGCCGATACGGATCTCCTCCTGCCCTGCCAGAAGATATACGCCGATCGGGCTGCCGCCCGCAAAGACACGGCGGACGCTGACCTGAATCCTGCAGGAAGTTCCCCGCGTCTCCAATTTCGCAAATCCCGTATTTTTCCCTTTGATTCCGCCCTCGTATGCATAGATATATGATATTAACCGATGATATGCAGACATGTTTTCACTCCTTTGCTTTGTATTATATGCAAAAGAAGCGCCGGTTTATGACAGGATTTCTATATCCTGATATAAACCAACGCTGCAAATACGTCCGTATAACGCAAAATCGGGAACAGTTAAAAACTGTTCCCGATACTGCCGGCGACCGGAATCGAACCGGTACGAAGTTTAACCCTCGCAGGATTTTAAGTCCTGTGCGTCTGCCAATTCCGCCACTCGGGCTTATCCTGTCGTCGTTTGACGGCTTGTTAATAATACCAAAAGAAAAAGACTTTGTCAACGGTTTTTTTCAAATTTTTTTTGAAGAAGTTTTCCTATTTTAGAAAAAACCGTTGATTTTCCCCCAAAAAATGGATTTTTAAAAAAAGATGCCCTGTTTTTACAGGACACCTTCCACTTCACCAGCAATGACATTTCCTTCCGCGTCCAAAGCACGCAAATGATATGGATAGGCCACTTCGTCAGAAGCCTCCCCTCGGATGTTTGCGCCATAGAAAATACCATCCTCTCTGACAGGCAGTTTTCCTTCCATTAGGAAATTTTCCTCTTCGTCCACCAGCTGGAAAGAAATTTCTTTTGCTCCAGGTTCTCTACAAATACCTGAGAGAAAATCGCTTTCCCAATAGTAGTTTGCCAGGATGATCTGTTCATATTCCTCCAGATAGGCACGGGTAAAGTATTCTGCGCCGCTCCTTCTCCAGAAAATACCCTTTGTCCGCTGCATCGTACAAAAATAAAGATTTTCTCCTTCTCTGCCCAATATGGCTTTTTTACCGTCACCACAGTCCACTTCTGTCAAAATTTCATCCACAGGTCCCACATTGTCCATTCTCTGACTTGCGGCAAAAACTGCTTTTGGCGACCACTGCAAATGGTTGAGCCACATATAACTTTCAAGACAAACTACAATCAAAAGAAGGTAAATGATGATCTGTTTTTTTCGTTTCACGCTTCTCCCTCCTTCTGAGGCAGAGGAATCTCAATGGTAAAACTGCGTTCCCTATTTTCGTAAATGATGTTGCACCACTTGGAATCTGCCGGAAAATCTTCCAGGTAGGTGCTAATATCCCAATACAACCCTTGGACATGGTATGTATTTTTTGCTCCCAGCCCCACCTTTTTCATATAATCGGCTCCATTGCTGACCTCACAGCCATAAAGGGAAAAAGGAAAGAGAATTTTTTCTGTAAAGGGAAGTCCATAGGACAGATACCGTATTTCCAAAGTGCCATCTTCATGGTACTTCAATTTTTTCACAGAAAAGACCGTGTTATCAATCTTCGCCTTCTGGTTTACATCTACCGTATACACCACATCGTCTTCTTTCTGCAAATCCATAAAAAAGGTTTCTGCCATGTCATACCCTGTCGTCAAAGCATCGCATCCTCCCATAAAAACCGTCGGCAATCCAAAAAAGATAAAAATCAGTATAAACATCCTTCGTACCCACAGCCACACGTACCCCAAAACAGGATTATGGGCTTCGTTCAGTTCTTTCCCCAGCTCCTCGCTATCCCCCATATAATCCACCGTCAGCTGTGCCGCCTGTTCCTCGTCAATGTCCTGCGAAAGCAAGTCTTCGTATAAATCCTCCATGTGCTCCCGCAATTCCTGCCCGATGTCATAACGGTCAAAGCGGAATTTGACATGGGAAGTCACCGCTTTGATGTAATTTTCAAATAGTTCCTTAGCCATGTCATTTCCCCTTTCTGTCTTACGCCTACTAGCTGTCTTTTCCTATCACTTCTCCGGCGGCATTTTTACAAATGACCTCTTTCACCACACAATCTATTGTTTCTGCTGTATCAGAACCCAATGTCATACTGAAAAATCCATTTTCCCCCACAGGAATGGTATACCGTCCAACGTCCTGCCAGTCATTTTTCTCAATGTTCCAACCTTCCAAAACACAGGCTACTTCCACAGCATCCGTTTCCCTTGTCTGCCCCACGATAATGTCCTCTGAAACCCATGCTCTTGTCTTTACTTTCACCGGAAAATAACCATCCCAGTGTTCATTGGTATGCTTCCAGAAAATCCCCAGAATTGGCTTTGCCGATACCATATAAAATCCCTTTTCCTCCATCCCTGCCAAACACAGACAGCCATCATCCCGCTGACCAACTTCTATGACCTCTGCCGCAGGTCCCAGCCACTCTGCTTTTTCCGCACTGCGAAAAACGGCTTCCGGTGTCAGGTGATAGCCCCCTTGCCACAAAAACAGCAAAGCCGTCAACGCAATCAGAATGATATTTCTTACAATCTGCTTTTTTCGTTTCATTTTGCCATCACCCGCCCTTCTGTCAGGGAAACCTCAATTTCTTTTTCATATCCTAAGAAAAATATAATCCTGTCCGCTTCCGGCGGCACATCATATATCCACTCTCTGCCTTTTTTATAAAACAGAGAATTGCTGGCAAACAATCCACCATCTCCAGTGCAAACTTCTTCTCCTGCATAAATTTCCGCACCAATGCCGCTTCTTCCCAGACCGCCACTAAGCCATGGATTCTGGCGGATGGTATAGGTATATTCCAAAGTGCCGTCGTCGTAATATCGAATTTCCTCTATCTGCACCTCGCTGCCATAAAGCTGCGCTTCCAATACTGGTGAAATGGTATAAACCACATTCCCATTTTTGTGTTCTATCTGCTGAAGGTAGGTTTCTCCAAAACTAATACCTTGGATAAGCCCCCATAAAACCAATACCACCACGCAGAGCCTTGCAATCCACCTTGTCACCAGCCAAATCCAGCCCCAAAGGGGATGATGGACTTCGTTCAATTCTTTTCCCACTTCCTCGCTGTCCCCCATATAATCCACCGTCAGCTGTGCCGCCTGTTCCTCTTCGATATCTTTGGAAAGCAGGTCTTCGTATAAATCTTCCATATGCTCCCGCAATTCCTTAGCAACGGCACGGCGGTCAAAGGGAAATTTCACATGGGAAGTCACCTCTCGGATATATATTTCAAATTTTTCTCTCTCCATGACTTCCCTCCTTTAAGGTCTTGCCTTTCGTTCTTTTACATCTTCATATGCCCAGCCGCCAACAGAAGAAATCTGCGGCTGATGTCCTTCCACATCATATTCCTTTCCGTCTTTGTCCAAACCTTTTCGGTATATCACTTCGCCTGCTGACGTTCTGCCTTCTATATATCCCACATAAAACATGCCAGCATTTGCCTGGGGAAAGTCCATTTTTCCGTGGAAAAAACCATTTTCCGCAACAGGCAGCGTGATTTCCTTTACAGGCTTCAAATCCTCCACTTCATCTGCCATGGAATAAAACAGACAGGTCACATCTGTAACTTCCGGCAACAGAGAAAGCCCCACCAGCACATTTTCCTTTGTGAGCATGGCATCCACATCCCCATACAAAGAACGGTATCCTTCCACGGATACTTCCGCAGGCATCCGCCAGAACATCCCCAGATATGGTTCCACCGGAATCACTGAAAATCCATGGTTCCACTTTCCCACATAAATCTGACTGCCATCTCCTCTGGGATAGGTCAGGAGGATTTCTTCCGATGGGCCATAGCGAAGCCCTCGTTCTACCCCGTGAAAGGCAGCTTCCGGTGAAAAATAAAGTCGGTTGCTCCTGACCCATAGACCGCCGCAAAGAATCAGCACCAACAAAAACAAAATACATTGTCTGATTCGTTTCATTTTCTATCACCTGCTCTCAGGTTTCTCTTTCCAAATCTTTTATGATATAGCCCTCACCCTTGGGATAAGCTGTCAGTTTTTTCTTTTCTCCATTTTGAAACACAACTTCTCCTGCTGCGTTTCTGCCTTCCAGATAACCAATAGTGCATCCATCCCAAATTTCATTTTCCGAAATATTTACTTCTCCAAAAAAGAAGCCATTCTCTGCCACTTCCATCGTAATTTCCTGCAGAAACAAATCCTCGTGAACCTGTTGTGACCAGATATTCAGATAACAAGTAACCTCTGTCACTTCCGGCAGGCAGGAAAGCCCTACAATATAACTCCTGTCAATCAAAAATGCTCCCATATTTTCCGTTATAGGTAAGCAGCGGGAAAATCCACTTTCCAAATCAGCTGTTCTCCAGAACCTTCCCCATTTTGGCTCTACACAAACCGCAGAAAGCCCTTTTTCCCAGCGTCCTACATAAGTTTTCTTTCTCATAGGTCAGCAAAATTTCATCTGATGGGCCATACAGCAGCCCCCGTTCTTCTGCTGCCATAGCAGCTTCCGGTGACAGATGCAAACCACTGCGCCAAAAAGCATATCCGCCGCAAAGCAATAGAATCAGCAAGAAAATAAAAATCTGTTTTCCACGCTTCATTCTGCCATCACCCTGCCTTCTGTCAGGGAAATTTCAATGGGTTCTCCCCAACCATTGCCCAAATCCGCATTTGCCCGAATTTCCAAGCGGTCTGCTTCTTCCGGCACATCTCTCAGTTTGATCTGCCCTTTGCCATAATAACGCCCGTCTTTATAGCTTCCTTCCCCATTGTAACACTGTGTTTCTCCTACATAAGGAAAGGCACGGATTTCAAAAGTCCAATATTCATCTCTGGAAAAAGGGTTCCGCCATGTGGCATAGTCCACTTCCATCATGCCGTCCTCGTAATACACGATTTTGTCGATATACAAGGTATAATCATAAACCTTTTTTTCTACATCAGGAGAAATGGTGTATACCACTTCGCTGGCAGAAGCCGGACGTACTTCCGCGAAATATCCTTTGGCAATACCGATACCTGTATCCAGAAGCCCAAAAGCTGTTTTTGCAGCCACCACAATGCAAATGATGCCTAATGTCAGCCAAACATATCCCAGAACAGGGTTATGGACTTTATCCAGTTCTTTTCCCAGTTCTGCACTGTCTCCCATATAGTCCACGGTCAGTTCTGCCGCCTGCTCCTCGTCGATATCCTGAGAAAGCAGGTCTTCGTACAGATCCTCCATGTGTTCCGCCAATTCCTGCCGGATTTTCCTGCGGTCAAAAGCAAAACGCACATGGGAAACCACATCATTCAAGTACCGTTCCCAAGGTTCCCGCATAGCCACTCCCCCTTATGACACGCTCCACAGAACCGCAGAAGGTTTCCCACTGCTTCTTTTCCTCTGCAAGCTGTGCCTTACCTGTCGCTGTAATACGGTAATACTTCCGTTCCTTACCGCTTTCCGTTTTGGCACGATAAGACTTCACCAGATTCTGGCTTTCCATGCGATGAAGCACAGGATACAGTGTACCTTCTTTAAACTGGAACACATTCTGACTTCTGGCACTGATCTCCTTGATGATTTCATAGCCATAACAATCTTTTTCCGCCAACAAGGACAAAAGCATCAACACCGTACTGCCGCCTACCAATCCTTTATCTACTGCCATACTGATTCCCTCCTTTATACTTAGATTCTCTAGGTATATTATACCTTGTACCTCTAGGTATCACAATGGACATTCTGTGGAAAAAAACACCTCTTTCTGTGTGCATTTTGCTATATGCTGTGGAAAACAGTCTTTTTTCTGTGGAAAAATCCACAGAATTTGTGGACAACCCTGTGGAAAAAACGCAGCAAAAAGGGATTCTCTTTAGGGGCATCCTCATAAGAAAACAAAAAGCTGAAATTCTTATATATAAAAGAATTTCAGCTTTCTTATTTTTATAAAAGTTTTATCTGGTATGTTTTCTTATGAGGACTGCCGTCGCAATTCCCCTTAAGAAATCAGGGAAAAGAAAAACTATGTTTTCTTAAGGGGTGCTTTCGAAAATCCCTTTTACTGTTCCCTATCTCATTTTTACTTTCAGAAAATATCAATCGTCATAATCTTTTTCTGCTTTCAGAACATTGCCGTTTGTAGCATCGATTTCATAATCGTATTCCATATTGCCTACGCGGAATTCGATTTCATATTTCTGTCTGCCGTCATCATAATCCAGTTCGGTTTTTTCATACCGTACATTGGAAGAGGAAACACCAGCATGTTTCAGAGCGATTTTTCTCGCTTCGTCTGCGGAGATCACTTTGCTTTCGGGTTTTGTTGTTGGTTTCCAGGATTCTGCATCATAGTCAACTTCTACGATTTTGCCTGTTTCCGCATCGATGGTGTAATCATATTCCCGATTGCCTTTGTAAAACTCTACTTCGTAGTATTTTTTGCCGTTTTCATAATCTGTGCCCGCTTTGACAAATTTCACCTGATTTGCTTTCAGACCAGCATCTTTCAGAGCAACTTCTTTTGCTTTTTCCAGACCGATGTCTTTTGTTTCTTCAGGACGTGTCCAGCCGTCTACATCGTAGTCATGATCCAGAACTTTGCCATTTGTCGCGTCGATTTCAAAGTCATATTCTTTCTTGTCAGTGTAGAATTCCACGTCGTATACCCAACGTCCATCTTCATAATTCAGCTCTGTGCGGATGAAGGTAACATCTTTCGCCAGCAGATTGCTGTATCCCAGTGCGATATTCTTTGCGGATTCTTTGCCAATGAAATCTTCTTCAGGACGTGTCCAGCCGTCTACATCGTAGTCATGATCCAGGACTTTGCCGTTTTTCGCGTCAATTTCAAAATCATATTCTTTGCTGTCGGTGTAGAATTCCACGTCATAGATCCAACGTCCATCTTCATAATTCAGTTCTGCACGGATGAAGGTAACATCTTTCGCCAGCAGATTGCTGTATCCCAGAGCAATGTTTTTCGCGGATTCTCTGCCGATATATCCTTTTGCGATTTCTTCTTTTTCTGTTTCAAAACTGTCTGCGTCAGTTACAGTAAAATCACCGCTGAGGGTAATGGTCTTTGTGCTGTTATTCCATACCACGTCTTTATTCATGATCTCGCCGATAGCACGCAGAGGCAGGTATGTGCTGCCATTGTACAGAATCGGATATACCCGCTGACCAGTTACAGAATAGAATTCTTTTTCATCGTCTTCCACTACAATGGTGAAGTCAGGGCGTTCCTGCACACGGATATCTTTTTTGCCAATATAGGGATTGTCTTTGTTAGAAGAAGTGGAATCCCTTTCGCCGCTGATGGTGATGACTTTATTCTTTTCATCCCAGTTTACATTTTTGCCCATCAATTCGCCAATGGCACGCAAAGGCAGATAGGTTGTGCCTTCATACAGGATAGGATATACCGCATCGCCGCTGGATGTTTTAAAATCCACTTCGTCCCCATCCACAACGATGGTAAAATCAGAGCGAAGCTGTGCATCTGCGGTACGGATTGTTGCCCCAAAAGTCGGTACTACCATTGTTGCTACCAAAATTGCTGCTGTTACAATCGCAAAACGTTTCTTCATAAACAAGACCCCCTTTTCCAAACTCATCTCCTAGTTTTTTGATATAATTTATTTGACATCATTATATCATACTGTGGGATTAATTTCCAGTCACTTGCATATTTTGAAATACAACTTCAATCAATTTGTAATCTGGTTGTAATATAACAAAAAAAAGACAAGCATTTCTGCTTGTCTTATCAGTGGGCGGAGAAGGATTCGAACCTTCGAAGCTATCGCAACAGATTTACAGTCTGCCCCCTTTGGCCGCTCGGGAATCCACCCATATAATGGAATCATTTTCCGTTTATGAATTTCCGACCTGACATTGCTTGCAATGTCACGAGGAAATGAATGGAAAATGATGAAATGGTTTTTCCTTTCCTTCGAAAAGGAAAAAATAAACCTTATTTTTGTGTAGTTATTTTTCTACAATCACTTATTCCCGTTTCCAGAAATAAGAAAAAAGCCGATGATCGGACTCGAACCGATAACCTGCTGATTACAAGTCAGCTGCTCTGCCAATTGAGCCACATCGGCATGTATTTTGCACTTGAACCGAGTACAGGAATAATATTATCACAACTCTTTTCATTCGTCAAGCACTTTTTGAAAAAACCCGGCAGAAATTTTTTCCTGCCGGCAAAGTTCTGTATCAACCGTATTTTACTGTCAGATTTACATAGGAAATATGTTCCCGCATAGCGGAATATGCTGTTTGATAATCGCCGTTTTTGATGGCTTCCAGAATTTTTCCATGCAGTTCGATGGTCACGTCGATTACTCTGGGATTCTGTGTCAAAGACTCCCGCATGGCAAGGCGGATGCCTTTTTCAAAAGATTCCTTCGCCGCGATCATGGTACTGATCAGCAGTTTATTATGTGTTGCCGCAGAAACCTGCATATGAAACATAGAGTCATAGTCTACAAACAGGTTCACATCATTGCGGTAAGCGATCATTTTTTCATAGCAATGGGTCATCTGTGCAATATCCTCTGCTGTGGCACGTTTTGCCGCATAGCTTGCTGTTTCTCCTTCCAGCATATACCGGAATTCCAACAGGTCATTCAGGTCGGAATTTTCCACCGTGATGCTGAAAGGCGCAATGTTGACGATATTATCGATCTCATTGACAAATGTGCCTGCCTTTGAGCGGCGGATAAAGCCGAAAACTGCCAGTGCTGTATAGGCTTCCCGCAACGTGCTTCTGCCCACTCCCAGCATTTCGCTGACAATGTTTTCATTGGGCATCATATATCCCGCAGGGAGCTTTCCTTCTATAATCAATTCTTTTAATCTTTGGAACAGTGTCTGTGAAATATTATGTTTTCCCAGGTCCTTTTTCAGGTATTCCGCCTGTTCCATCAAATAATCGCGCCCCATGCCGCTTCCTCCTTACATTTTCTGTATTTTTATTCATTTTCTCTTTTGTACTTTCCATATTATTTTAGCACCGCTGTCAACTTCCCGCAAGCCTTTCCACCGACTTTCCCGAAACTTTATACCATTTTCACAAGGGAAACTGCATTTTTAATTAATCTATTTCCTTGGGAAACACATATTCGTCCTGGATCTGTTCCAGAGGAATATTTTTGTCCAAAAGGAAGCAGGCTGTTTCCTCATGAATTTCTTTCAAACGCTCATAATCCTTAGGGCGCACCACCTGATACCGTTCACTTTCCGGCAGAGTAAGCATCTCATAGACGCTTCGCACAACGAAATGATTCTGGTCATTGGCATTGCGGAACTGTGTCCAAATGGGCACGAAGGAAACCTCTTTCACTTCCGCCGGATTGTCCGCCACCTGTTCCACCGTCAGATGGAGAACAATGGAAGCGTTTCTGGGAGGTGTTGTCTGGGAAGAAATGAAATTCCCCAGAGAATAAATGATGAAGCCGTCATGGACGCCGTCGCCGTGGTCTACCTGACGGCATTCCATCCGCTGAAGCACATGGGGATGGCTTGCCAGCACAATATCCGCGCCGGCTGCAAACATGCTGTCTGCCCATTCCACAAAAATATCATAGGGCACCGTTTCATACTCATTGCCCATGTGTGGCAGCACCACAACAACGTCTGCCAATTCCTGAGCTCTTGTAATATCCGCCATGAGGGTATCGTCAATATGGTTCACCAGATAATCTTCCGGTACAGGAATGCCGTTGGTGCCATAGGTGGCCGATACAAAGGCAAAGTTGATGCCATTGACTTCTTTTGTATAAATGGTGTCCCTTGCCTCCTGCGAAGCGTAGGTACCCACATGGTCGATGTCATAGGCATCCAGCTGGGAAATGGTACGTTTCAGCCCTGCTTCTCCCGTATCCATGCTGTGGTTATTGGCAGTGGTCAGCAGATTGAATCCAGCGTCCTTCACTGCGTCCAGAAAGCTGTCCGGCGTATTGAAGCAAGGGAAAGAAGCGTATTCCCTGTCCGGCCCGCCGAAAGTCAGTTCCAGATTGCCGATAACGAAGTCATAGCCCTCGAAATACCGCTTCACATCCTGAAAATTATGCATGAAGTCATATATTCCCGTTGCTGGATCATAGGCCTCCTCGTATTGGTAATCATGAACCATGATGTCCCCCACCACAGCCATGGTGACTTCCTTCACCACAGGCTCCGTAGTGCCTGCCTCTGCCGTATATTCCGCCTTTGCCCCGCCGCAGCCGCAGAGCAGGAACGCCGCCGCCAGCAGCATCCACCGTTTTTTCATGACAAACCCCCCCTTTGCTTCGACAATTTGATTACAGCCAGTATATCATGTTTTTGGCTCCGTCACAGTAGGTTTCCCCACAAAAAAAGGAGCCTTTTCGCTCCTTTTTTTCCCGCTCAATCTTCCATCTGTTCCTTGATGGTAGGCGCAGCCATGCCTTTTTTCACCTGACGTCTGGAAAAGAAATAGGTCCCCAGACACAAGACCACAGGAATGAGCAAAAACAGGAACGCGCCCAAATCGTGCATATATGCCCCCACAAAAACAGAAATGATCAGCAGCACCACAGGCAGAATGAGCCCTGTCCATTTTGCGTTTTTTCTGGTGGCAATGACCCCTTCCATAAACACCACCAGCACAAAAAGAGAAAGTGTGCAGCCCAGATCATACAAAAAACCTAACATGTTTCTTCTCCTCCTGTTTCATTGGGTTTATGGGTATCATACCACCGTTTCTGATGATTTTCAACAAAAAATCAAATTTTCTTTCCATTTCTTTGTTTATTTTTTTACTTTTTCTTCCAGTTGTCAGGCAAACAAAAAAACTGCCGCTTTTCTTGAAAAAAGCAGCAGTTTTGTGAATTATTTTCACAATCTGTGATATTTAGAATTTTCCGCCGCCACCGCCAAAGGTATGGCCGCCGCTGGAGAATGTAGATGAGCCGCCGCCCCAAGAATTATTATTATTGTTCTCATTTTTGACGATGCGTTTTCTGGTGGTGTGGGTTCTGACAAAGGCGTCTTGGTTCACACGGAAATTCACGCCGTTTTCCTTCAGATATGCTCTGCCATCGGTGAAGGGCTTCACATTATTATGGCCTTTGCGCATGAACACCACGGAAACCCCTGCCACAATGAAGGCAAAAATCAGGGAAATGCCGATATAAAGAACCACATTCCGACTTTCCTGTTCTTTTTGGTATTCGGACTCATAAGCCTCGGGGTTTGCCAAATATTTCTGGTATTCCCCGCAGTAATATTCCACATCTGTCAGGAATGTAGACATGGCGTCGTAATATGCCCCCTCAGAGAGGATAGGCCGTACTTCATTCCAGATTTTGTCGATGTAATAATCCGTGAAAATGCGAATGCCTTCGCCGGAAGTGACCATCTGGGCATCCCGACTGCCCATGTCGATGATGAACACAATACCATCTTTTTCCTCACCATAGCCAAAATCCCCGTCCAAAAAGAACTGTGCCGCATACTCTCTGGCTTCCAATCCCTGGGTATCTGTGGTGGTCAGAAACAGCACATCCATCCCATAGGTTTCCCCGATGGCTTCCGCTCTGGAAGTCAAATCTGCCGCTTCCTCCTGGGTATAGAGCCCCGCCTCATCGAACACATGGCCTTCTGTACGTCCGAAAGCTGTCAGACTGCCTGTAAAACAAAGGACGAGGGTCAACAAAAATACCAAACCTGTTTTTCTCATGCCATGACACCTCCAATCAGCCATACCAGCAGAAAGGCAACCACAAATACAATAACGAAGATCAGCAGGAACCAAGTGACACTGCGACCTGTATCACAGGGCAGTTCCCCTACGATTTTCCCTGTCTGTCCGTTCATGGCAAAGAGATATTTCTTGCCCTTAAAATTGCTTACCAGCATCCACACAGGCAGCAGCAAATAGGCCTGATGGTCGGATTTATAGTTTGTGTTGCACTGTACGCTATGTACCACATCATACCGTCTGCCTTCTTCCGAAGCGCGATTTTCGATGCCTCTGGAAACACGGTCTTTCATACGTCCAAAGAGGTCTTTTGGCTCATAAGTGTATTTTTCCGCCAGATAACCGCTGAGATAGCGCATATCAAAGGGTTCCACTTTTGTAAAGTCAAAAGGTTCCAGCGCGTCCATGAGGGCATCCTCCATATTTTCCGAAGCATCCAGAGGGATATTCTCAAAATCCATAGTCCCTGCCCGATGGATATGGAACAGGTCTGTCTGGGTATAATCATAATCCCCATCGCTCCAGATGAGGTGATTTTCGCCGGTAGCATGGTAATCGAAGTCCGCTTTGCAGTCAAAGAGCCAATAAGGCACATAAACCCCTGTGATCTTCTCCAAACGCTGCTGAGAAGTAAAACCCTTAGGCAGGAGTTTTTTGCCCTTACACAGCTTTAGAAAGGCTTCCTGTGCCTGTTTTTTATCTGTCGCAAAAGGGATCATGGCGGAGGGATGATATTTTCCGCTGAACTGCTGAGGGTTTACAGTAGGATTGCCGCAGAACACGCAGAAGGTAGCCGCCGTCACATCATCGGTGACGATTTCCGCGCCGCAGTTGGGGCAGCTGTATGCCCGGAGATGTTCCTGATCCTTGCCTTCCGCAACATTTTCCTCACAGGCAAAATCCACGGTTTCTGTCTTGCCGCTGTCGCCGGGGCTGACGGTATAGCCGGTATTTTCTGTATCTGCCCCACGCTGTTCCAGTTCCTCTTTGGTATATGATGAATCACAATAATCACAAACCCATTTCCCCTGTCCGCCGTCATAGCGCAGATACGCGCCGCAGCTGGGGCAAAGATAGGTGATGCCTTCTGCCATGATGATGCCCTCCTTTTTTTCATTTGGGTATAAGAGATTTTTTCAACTTTTCTGCCGTTTTTCCTTTTTTGGAAACAAAACAGGGCGGAAATCTGTCTTTCCGCCCCGTATCTATTTTTTTTGATTCTGTTTTATGCTTCTGTATCTTCAGAAACGGTGATTTCTTCGTTTTCTGCGTTTTCCGCAGCCGCTTTTTCTTCCATTTCTGCCAGTTCTTCTTCCTCGGATTCGATGTCGTCCTCGGTGATCTTGGCAATGCCTACCACGCTGACGCCTTCATCCAGATTCATGAGTTTGACACCCTGAGAAACTCTGCCGATGGTAGAAATATCCGCTCCCCGCAGTCGGATGATAACACCTTCGGAAGTGATGAGCATGATTTCCTCATTTTCTTCCAGCATAAGCACGCCGGTCAGCAGTCCTGTTTTTTCTGTAAGCTGATGGATCTTCACACCCATACCGCCACGATACTGGACTTTGAATTCTTCGGGCAATGTCTGTTTGCCGAAGCCTTTTTCCGTTACGTTGAGGACTTTTGCTGTGGGGCTCATTTTGATGGCGGAAACCAGATAATCCCCTTCTCTCAGGGAAATGGCTTTCACGCCGGTAGCTGTTCTGCCCATGGGACGGACATCTTTTTCACTGAAACGGATGCCCATACCATTTCTGGTTGCTGCCAGAATTTCGTCTTCCCCTTCGGTAGTCATAACGGAGATCAAGCTATCATCTTCACGCAGGTTAATGGCAATCAAACCACCTTTGCGGATATTGCTGTAACTTGCCATATCTGTTTTCTTAATGAGACCCTGTTTTGTCAGCATCACCAGATAACGGTCTTCTCTGAATTCCTTCACGGGAATCACCGCTGTGACAGATTCATCAGGGGCGATTTCCAGCAGGTTGACAATGGCCATACCCCTTGCGGTTCTGCCTGCTTCGGGTACTTCGTAGCCCTTCAGACGGTACACTCTGCCATGGTCTGTGAAGAACAGGATGGTGTCGTGGGTGGAGCACAGGAACAGGTCTTTCACGAAGTCCTCATCCCTTGTCTGCATCCCAACGATACCACGTCCGCCACGGTTCTGGCTCTTATAAGTCATCAGAGGTGTACGTTTTACATAGTTCAGGTTAGACAGAGTGAATACGCATGTTTCCTCGTCAATAAGGTCTTCCACGTCGATTTCGCCGGGGTTTGCCACCAGCTGGGTACGACGGGGGTCTGCGTATTTATTTTTGATATCCTGCATTTCATCACGGATAACACCCAACAGTTTGGCTTCGTCCGCCAGCAGAGATTTATAATAAGCGATTTTTTCCTGCAAATCTTTATATTCCGCGTCGATTTTTTCGTGTTCCAGTCCTTGCAGTCTGCGCAGCTGCATTTCCAGAATGGCCTGTGCCTGGATTTCAGACAGACCAAAGCGTTCCATCAAGCGTTCCTTTGCGTTATCGTAGCTGGTACGGATGATGCGGATGACTTCGTCGATATTGGAAATGGCAATACGCAGCCCTTCCAGAATATGAGCACGTTTTTCCGCCTTATCCAGATTGAATTTTGTACGGCGGGTCACCACTTCTTCCTGATGTTTCAGGTATTCAGACAGCATCTGCTGGAGATTCAGCACAGCAGGTTTGCCGTTTACCAGGGCAATCATGATAGCGCCGAAGCTTTCCTGAAGCTGGGTATATTTATAAAGCTGATTCAAGATGACGTTAGCGTTGGCATCTTTTTTCAGCTCAATGATGATCTGAATATCATCGCCGGCGGAAGCGTCGTACAAATCGCTGATGCCGTCCACACGTTTTTCTTTTACCAGTTCGGCAATCTTTTCGATGAGGCGGAGTTTATTGACCATGTAAGGAATTTCCGTTACAACGATCTTTTCTCTGCCGTTGCCCATGGGCTGGATTTCCGCTGTGGAACGCACCAGAATCTTACCGCGTCCGGTACGATATGCGGCGCGGATGCCGCTTTTGCCCAGAATGGTTGCACCGGTGGGGAAGTCAGGGCCTTTGATATATTCCATCAGTTCTTCCACATCGGTTTCCTTGCCATTGATTTTATTATCAATCATGACAGTCAGGCCGTCGATGACTTCTCCCAGGTTATGGGGAGGGATATTGGTTGCCATACCAACGGCGATACCGGAGGAACCATTGATAAGCAAGTTTGGAATTCTTGCGGGCAGTACCACAGGTTCTTTTTCTGTTTCGTCGTAGTTGGGCACAAAATCTACGGTATCTTTTTCGATGTCCGCCAGCATAGCCGCAGACACCTTGGACATACGTGCTTCGGTGTAACGGGCTGCCGCTGCGCCATAGCCGTCAATGGAGCCAAAGTTCCCATGACCGTCTACCAGCATATAACGCATGGAGAAATTCTGCGCCATACGCACCATTGCCGCATAGATGGAGCTGTCACCGTGGGGGTGGTATTTACCCATGGTATCACCGGTGATACGGGCGGACTTTTTATAGGGTTTATTGGGCTCCAGATTCATTTCGCTCATGGAGTAGAGAATTCTTCTCTGTACAGGCTTCAGACCGTCCCGGACATCGGGCAAAGCTCTGGCTACGATAACGCTCATGGCGTAGTCGATATAGCACTGCTTCATTTCCTCGTTGATGTCCACGGAAACGATCTTATCCATCTCGTTGTTTACTTCACTCATGGTTTCACCTCAATCCCTTTCATCAGAAGTCCATTTCCGCATACTGCGCGTTTTCCTCGATAAATTCCCGTCTGGGTTCTACACTGTCCCCCATGAGCATGCTGAAGATTTCATCTGCCAAAAGGGCGTCTCTGATGTCAACTTTTTTCAAAATACGGTGTTCCACGGCCATGGTGGTGTCACGGAGCTGATCGTAGTCCATTTCACCCAGACCTTTGTACCGCTGTACGTCTTTGATGTTATCTCTGCCGATTTCCTTGTAAAGTTCTTCCAGCTGGGCGTCGTCATAAACGTAATAATGCTTTTTGTTCTTCTCTACCCGATAGAGAGGGGGCTGGGCGATATACACCTTTCCGCCCTCGATGAGCTGGGGCATATAGCGATAGAAGAATGTCAAAAGCAGTGTACGGATATGCGCGCCGTCCACGTCCGCATCGGTCATGATAACGATTTTATGATAACGGAGTTTTTCCATGTCAAAATCATCGGAAATACCTGTGCCGAATGCGGTGATCATATTCCGGATTTCCTCACTGTTGAGGATTCTATCTAGTCTTGCTTTTTCCACGTTCAAAATTTTACCACGCAGAGGCAGGATGGCCTGTGTTTTGGGGTCACGGGCTTTGATAGCGGAACCGCCGGCGGAATCCCCTTCGACGATATAGATTTCGCATTCATAAGGGTTGCGGCTGGTGCAGTCTGTCAGTTTCCCGGGCATACGGGTATTTTCCAGACCTGTTTTGCGGCGGACAAGTTCTCTTGCCTTTCTGGCGGCATCACGGGCTCTGGAAGCCATGAGACCTTTTTCGATGATGATTTTACCCACAGAAGGGTTTTCTTCCAGGAAATAGGTCAAATATTCGCTCAAAACGGCTTCTACGGCGCCTTTTGCCTCACTGGTGCCCAGTTTTGCCTTTGTCTGGCCTTCAAACTGAGGGTCGCCCACTTTGATGCTGACAACGGCTGTCATGCCTTCCCGCACGTCATCACCGGAAAGTTTCTTGTCGGAATCCTTGATGATGCCGATTTTTTTGCCGTAGTCGTTGATGGTCTTGGTCAGACCGGATTTAAAGCCCACCAGATGGGTACCGCCATCGGGGGTATTGATGTTGTTAACAAACGTAAAGATATTTTCTGTGTAGCCGTCGTTATGCTGGAAAGCCACTTCCACCAGCACGCCGTCCTTTTCGCCGCTGGCATAGAAAATATTGTCATAAAGAGGCTGACGGTTTTTGTTGATATAAGCAACAAATTCCTTGATGCCACCTTCGTAGTGGAAGGAACGTTCCTGTTCCTTGCCTTCTCTCAGGTCGATGAGGTTGATTTTCAGGCCTTTTGTCAGGAAAGCTGTTTCTCTGAGGCGCTGTTTCAGAACATCATAGGTAAACACCGTTTCTTCAAAAATTTCCGGATCGGGCAGGAAATGAACGAAGGTACCGTGTTTGTCTGTGGTGCCGATTTCATGGACAGGGCAAAGGACATTGCCTCTTTCGTAGCGCTGTTCATAGATTTTGCCGTCGGTATAGACGTTGACATAGAGCCATGTGGACAGGGCGTTTACAACGGACGCACCTACACCGTGCAGACCGCCCGATACTTTATATCCGCCGCCGCCGAATTTACCACCTGCATGCAGTATGGTGAATACAACCTCCAAAGCGGAAATGCCTTTCTGATGGTGGATACCCACAGGGATACCACGACCGTTATCCAATACAGAAATGGAGTTGTCGGGGTGGATGGTAACGGTGATCTCCGTACAGAAGCCTGCCAGGGCTTCGTCCACGGCATTATCCACGATTTCGTATACCAGATGGTGGAGCCCCTTTTCACTGGTGGAGCCGATATACATGCCCGGGCGTTTGCGCACCGCTTCCAGACCTTCCAAGACCTGGATTTGGCTTTCATTATATTCTGCTGACATATTTTCCTCTCCTCACATAATCTTAGCAATTTCCCAGATTTTCAGGAAAAATTGCCCCAAAAAAATCGGATGTTCCTGCATCCGGTAAATCATAGTGGTATTATATCATAAAAACATTGATTTTTCAAGGAAAACAGGCATTTTTATGTATTATTTCCAATGGCTTCTAACCTTAATTATGGATTTTGGGTAAAAAAACAGAAATTCTTTCTGGCGTGGACAAACTGCCATCCACAGCAAAAGAAGATTTGCGGAAAATTTCCCCAAATGTTTTATCACGAATCGAAACATTAAAAAATCTCCCTGTCACCAGACAGAGAGATCATTTCTTGCCGATTTTTCCGTTTTTCACATAAAACAGGTTTTCCCTGCTCAAATAACTGCGGACAGCATCCTCAATGCCGGTACAAGTGAGAAATGCCTGCAAGCCCTCAATGCTTTCCATGAGGTATTTCTGCCGCTTGCCGTCCAGTTCCGACAAGACATCATCCAACAGCAGTACAGGACTTTCTCCCGTTTCCTCCCGAATCAGCTCAATTTCTGCCAATCTTGCGGAAAGGGCCGTTGTCCGCTGCTGTCCCTGGGAGCCGAACTGCTTCACATCCTTGCCATTGACCAGAAAAAGGATGTCGTCTTTGTGGGGGCCTGCGTTGGTGGAACCGGTGTAAATATCCCGGTCTAAACTCCGCTCCAGCTTTTCCCGGAGACTGCCCCCCTCGCAATTTGGCTTATATTCCGTTTTAAGGCAGTCTTTGCCTCCCGTCAATATTTCATGCCTCTGGGTCGCAATCTCGTCCAGACGGGCTAAAAATTTGGCTCTCACAGCCATGATTCGCTCGCCTCGCTCAATGAGCTGTTCATCCCAGACGAAAAGGGTATCTGCCAAAGCAGGCTTCACTTTGATTTCTTTCAGCAGATTGTTCCGCTGTTTCAGCACGCGATAATACTGCTGAAGGTCATAAAAATACACATTGCTGATCTGGCTTAGTTCCATATCCAAAAACCGTCTGCGCTCCGCCGGGCCGTCTTTGATGAGGGACAAATCCTCGGGCGAGAATATGACAGCGTAAAGGGTACCGAACAATTCCCCCATTTTTTTCACAGGAATGCCGTTGACAGCAATGCCTTTTTTCTCGTCCCGTTTCAGGTGTACATCGATGCGGTCACCCCTGTTTTTCCGCATGACTTCCAGGCGGATATGGCTTTCTTCCTCCCCAAAGGCGATAAGCTGCTGCTCGCTTCTGCCCCGGAGAGAGCGTCCCAGGGCACAAAAATAAAGGGATTCCAGAAAATTGGTTTTCCCCTGCGCGTTATCGCCGTAAAACAGATTCATGCCTGCCGTAGGCGCAATATGGAGGGGCTCCAGATTGCGGAACCCCTGTAAAGATACTTCTTTAATATACATAAATATGCACCTTTTTATTATAATTATAAATTATGCATAATACCCATGCATAAGGATTTTGGTTTTATGCAGTACGGTTGCCTGCCCCATCTTCTGCTATAAAGCTTCCGATATCATCATAAGGCAAAAAGGGGATCAGAAAAGGATGGTCTGTAATCTCATAGACCTCGCCTGTTTTCTCTTTTCGCAGGACTGCCACATTCTCGTCCATGACATAGACAAACTGACACCGTCCTTCCGGCCCCGGCACATCAAAGACATAATACTTATCCTGGATGCCATAGGCAAAGCGTTCCCATGAACGAGAAAGCCAGTAACGGTCGCCATTGGACTGGATCTTCACGAAATCCCCGTTTCGCCGCTGCTGGAATACTACCAGATAGGGAAAATCCCATTCTTCCTCCCAGTCACGGTCTTCTTTCTTGTCTCTGCGCATGTAAACAGCAAAGCGGTAAGTTTCGCCCTGTTCCTCCGCGTCCTGCACCAGTTCCAGCTGGATTTCTTCCGGCTCTACTTCGTGAAAAGCGGCAATGCTTTCCTGTATCTGCTCCCGGTCATTGCCCAGCAGTTTGGGCTTTCCCAGAAAATATACCAGCACTGCCGCCAAAAGGAGCACTGCCAAAATCACATATTTTCTCATAGCAATCCCCCTTTACCACAAAGGATTGCCTTCCGCATCCAGGTATTCCGTATATATATTATCCCAGTAAGACAGGAAAGTCAGAAACGCCGGGCGTTCTTCTCCCACCGGGTAGGCATTTCCCGCTTCGTCCGTAAGGTAAGCCACATCTTCCCCGGTCACATAACAGAAATAATAGAACTCTTCTTCCAGAGAAAAGCGATATACATCAACCTGGGTATCCGGCGGGTCTGGCATAGCGTAAACATGACTAAAACGAGAAAGCTTACCTTCATACCATAGAAAATTCCCATCTTCATCCTGCCGGAACATGACCAATTGGGGATAGTCCTCATTTTCTCTGCTCTCATAAAAGACGCAGCGGTAAGTATATCCGTCCACTTCCCCATCCTCCACATGTTTCAGATGGATTTCTTCCTTCCGTCCTCTCCCCATGCGGTCAATGGTTTCGCAGATTTCCTCATCTGTATTGCCCAAAAGAGGACGGTTCTGCCATTTTGTCCAGAGGGTACAGCCAATGACGGCGATAACAAGAAACACCACACACAAAACCAAAGGGATTCGTTCTCTACTGCCCATGAGAAATGCCTCCTTTTCTGAGAAATCAGTCTTCTGCCAGCACCTTCACATATTTTCTCATAGCAATCCCCCTTTACCACAAAGGGTTGCCTTGTGCATCCAGATATTCCGTATCCAGATTGTCCCAGTAAGGAAGGAAAGCCAGCAGCGCTGGACGTATTTCTCCCACAGCATAGGAATTCCCTGCCCCGTCCGCAAGATAGGCAACATCTTCCCCAGTCACATAAAAGAAATGATAGTCCGTTCCTTCTATGGGAAAGACATATTCATAAACCTGAGTATCAGGCGGGCTTGGCATACGATAGATGGAATGACCGGAAAAAATATCTCCCTCATACCATATAAAATTCCCGTCTGCATCCTGCCGAAACATGGCTAACGTTGGATGGTTGGTATCATCTTCTGTCACATAAAGAGCGCAGCGGTAAGTATGCCCATCTATTTCCCCATCCTTCACCTGTTTCAGATCAATTGTCGCTTTTTTTACTTTCTCTGTACGGGCAATGGTTTCGCAGATTTCCTCATCTGTATTGCCCAAAAGAGGACGATTCTGCCAATTCGTCCAGAAAGTACAACCAATGACAACGATGACCAGAAATAGCACACATAATATCAAAGGTTTGTAATTGTTTTTTTCCATAGGAACTGCCCCTTTCCCAGAAAAATCAGTCTTCCGCCAAAACCTCTACTTTGCCCATGCCTTTGACTTCCACCACATCACCGGGGTGGATTTTTTTGCCGCGTTCCGTTGCCATAACCCCATTGACATAGACAACGCCGTCTGCCAAAAATACTTTCACGTCAGAGCCCTGATCGATGAGCCCTGCCAGCTTCAGCACCTGCTGGAGCTTGATATATTCTGTATGAATATAGACTTTATCCATGATTTCCACTCCTTTCCCTAAAAATCAGTCTTTCATGAAAAACTGCACGGCAGTCAATGCTGCTGCCGCCAGAAGGATTACTACTACAAGGATCCAGGAACGGCGATTTCCAGCCGTCATCTGTTCTTGTGTTACCTCATGATTTTTCAGATATTCTTTTCTTGACAGATAGGACGCGATGATCATCACCGCAAAACTTCCCCAAACCAGGAAAGGCCCACCTGCCCCCATCAGATGTTCCGCATTGTTATTGGATTTGCCCCACAAAAACACCACCAATGCAACAATCTGCAATATCCGCAGTACAATATACATAAACGAAGCCCCTTTCCGTTTATCTGCAATCTTTTCTGCAAATTACAAAATCCCCATAAGGATTAAGGCGATGACAATCACAGCCATCAGTATGATGGAGCGTTTATTTTCCGCCATGGTCTGTTCTTTTGTCACCGCGCCGCTTTTCTGCCGTTCTTTTGCGCCCAGATATGCCGCGATAATCATTACCGCAAAACTTCCCCAAACCAGAATGGGCGCACCATTCCCAACAAGATTCTGTGCGTTATCATTGGCGCTGCCCCACAAAAATACCACCAGTGCCAAGATCTGCACAGCACGCATGATCATATACATCTATGAACTCCTTTCAGTCTATGGTCATTGCTTCTCTTTCTTTTATTTTCTCATCAACATATGCTCATCACATACGCAGAGGCAGGATTAAATACTGATAAGCCTTGCCTTCCAGAGGCACGATGGTACAAGGGCTGAGAGATCCGGTAAAGCGGATTGCCACTTTTTCATCGTCGATGGCACGCAGTGCTTCAATGAGATAACGAGGATTGAAAGCGATCTGCATTTCGTCGCCGTCTGTTTCGTTAGGCACTTCTTCATAAGCGGTGCCCATATCACTTCTAGCTGTGATGACCAATACATTGGGTTTCAGTTCCAGACGCACGGGTGTTTTGCGATTATCTCTGGAAACCAAAGACGCACGTTCCAAAGCCTGAATCAATTCATTTGTATCAATGATGATCTTTGTTTTGAAATCTTCAGTGAAGTTATTTTCATAGCTTACATATTCCCCTTCCAGCAGACGGGAAACCATAGTTGCCATGCCCAGATCGAAAAGCACGTGCTTATCTGTGAAATACAGGTGCACCTTATCTTCTTCTTCCTGAGAAAGGATTTTTGTCAGTTCTGTCAAAGTTTTGCCGGGAACCACAACGCTCTTTTCTGTAAAGTCATGTTCCAGAGGGCTTTTGCGGAAGGAAATGCGGTAGCCGTCGATGGAAACCACCTGCAACGCATTTTCTTTCATTTCGAACAGTTCCCCAGTGAGGATCTGTTTGGTAGATTCCTGAGAAATGGAGAAAATGGTCTGACGGATCAAATTACGCAGTTCATTCTGTCCCAGAGTATAAGCTTCTTCCTGTGCCACATCAGGCAGTGCGGGAAAATCATCGCCGCTCTGACCCATAATGGTAAAACGGGAAGTACCGCCAGTGATGGTGATGCTGTTTTTCTCATCGGTTTCCAGTGTCACTGTATCGCCGTTCAAACGACGGATGATTTCATGGAAAATTTTTGCTTCAATGGCGATTTCACCTTTTTCCAGCACATCTGCATCAATGGGTGCAGTCTGGATACCCAGTTCCAGATTATTGGCTGTCATGGTGAAGCCTCTTTGGTCTGCTGTCAGCAGAATACATTCCAAAATGGGAAGTGTCGTTCTGGAGGAGACAGCTTTGTTCACGATATTGATGAAGTTCAGCAAGGTTTCTTTGCCGCACATGAGTTTCATTTATACACATCTCCTTTTTGTTCACAGTGCATAGATAGAATAATAGAATTTGGTTCGTAGCAGTAGTAGTAGAGGGTGTGGAAACTGTGGAAAACGTCATTTTTCCTTGAAATCATGGGAAAAACCACCGAGGGACAACCATGTGGAAAAGCCAAGGACAACTACCCGCCTTATAAACACTTTCCACAGGGGCCTATTTTCCCCTCCATTTATCCACAGCCTGTCCCAAGGAATTTCACAGCCCCATGGGGACAGACTTATCCACAGGCTTTTGCCGCTCTTTTTACCGTTCTTTGATTTCTTTTTCCAGTTCCATGATGGTATTTTTCAGTGCTTCGTCATTTTCCATCTGCTTTTCGATCTTGGAAATGCCATGGATGACGGTGGTATGGTCTCTGCCGCCGAAGCTTTCGCCGATTTTGGGCAGGGAAATGTCTAATAATTTCCGGCACAGGTACATGGATACCTGTCTGGGAAAGGCGATGTTTTTGGGCTTTTTGTTGCCCTGAATGTCCTCTACGCTGATGTTGTAGCGTCTTGCCACAATCTCCTGAATGAGCTGTGGTGTCAGAGGCGCCTGCGCGTTTTCGCTGTAAACATCCCGGAGGGTTTTTTCTGTCAGCGCCAGTGTGATTTCCTGATTTGTCAGGGTTGCGTAAGCCACGATACGGGTCAGCGCCCCTTCCAGTTCACGGATGTTGGATACGATATTTTTCGCGATGTAGGCCATGACTTCGTCGGGCACATGGAGGTTGTCACGATCCGCTTTTTTCCGCAGAATGGCAATTCTTGTTTCGTAGTCAGGGGGCTGAATATCTGCGATAAGGCCCCATTCGAAACGGCTGCGCAGACGGTCTTCCAGTGTCTTGATTTCCTTGGGCGGACGGTCGGAAGAAATAATGATCTGTTTGTTGGATTCATACAGCGCATTAAATGTATGGAAAAATTCTTCCTGTGTCCCTTCTTTTTTGGAAATGAACTGAATATCGTCGATGAGGAGCACGTCAATGTTCCGGTATTTGTTGCGGAATTCCTCGTTTTTGTTGTTCTGGATGGACAGGATCAGCTCGTTGGTGAAGGTTTCGCTAGTAACGTAAAGCACCTTCGCCGCAGGATTCTTATCCAATATAAAGTGGGCAATGGAATGCATCAGGTGGGTTTTGCCCAGCCCGGAGTTTCCGTACAAAAATAAAGGGTTGTAGGCTTTTGCCGGAGATTCGGCAACGGCAAGGGATGCCGCGTGAGCCATACGGTTGCTGTTGCCCACCACGAAAGAGCTGAATACATACTTGGGATTCAGATTCCGCGCCACATCGCCGCTTTCTTCCTTTTTCACTTCTGCTGTGGTATGAACGGGAGTTTTTTCCCCTTCTGTCAGGATGACGATGTCGTAATTGATGCCCGTCACGTTCTTCAGAGCGCTGCGAATGAGGGTCAGATGACGTTTTTCCAGAATTTCCTTACAGACGTTGTCACTGACTTGCAGCAGAAAACGGCTGCCGTCGATGCCCACAGGCACAATGGGCAGAATCCAGGTTTCAAAACCGATGGATGAGGAAATTTCCTGTTCGATGAGCTTCAAAGCCGCGTTCCAAGATTGGTTGATGTCCATAAACAATCCTCCTATTACATTTCTTTTTCAAAAATCCGATGTTCCGATGCTGTGGATAACTTTTTCATTTGCCCACAGTCCCCTGTTTTTTCCCTGTGTATGGACAACACATTTCATTTTTTATACACAGCGGTGTGGAAAAACAGTCCCGTTGTTTTACACAATCCCGAAAAAATGGAAATTTCGGTCTTTTGATGCAAACCATATTTTTTTCATCCGCAGAAAATCCACAGCTCACAAAAGTTATACACAGGGTTATCAACAGCTTGTGGATAACTTTCTGGAAAGAGACGTGGAAATTGTGGAATAGCTGAAAAAAAGGACAAAAATCCTGCCGCTGTCGTCAAAGGGAGCCCCTTTTTTGCAAGTTCCGCCAATGCAGGACGGTTTTTTTCGGCAAATTTTCAGACAAAAAAACAGCTCTCTGTTTCCCTTTTGGTATTCGGTACGTCAAGACAGCTGCCTGCCGCGGAGGCACATCTCATTTTGATTCTGTCTTTCAGTATAACAAAAGTTATCCACAACCGCAATGAAAAAATGGACTGAATTGTGGAAAAGTCTGATTTTAGCCAAAAAAGCAAATGGCATAACTTGTGATTTTTTTGTCAAAAAAACGGAAAATCACACAAAAACAGCAGTCCGTTTTTTGATAGTCCATATTTTTTCTGTATTTTTTATTGAAAAAGAACACAGAGAAAAAATAAGGTTAATTACAATATATAGAACAAAAAGTCCCAAAGAGTTCCAAATGTACTTTTTTCTGTATGGAATTTCGTACAATTTTTTGCGAAAAATGGAAAAAAAGCCGTAAATTCCCCTTGTAGCGGATATTTTTTTCTTGACGGGGACTTGCTTTTTCACTATAATAGTAGCAGTGCTCGTAAAAAGGGCGTTAAAACCCTGCAAGGACAAAGGAGGTGCATGTACAATGAAAATGACATTTCAGCCCAAGAAAAGACAGAGAAGCAGAGAACACGGCTTCAGAAAAAGAATGAGAACTGCAAACGGCAGAAAAGTGCTGGCTGCAAGAAGAAGAAAAGGCAGAAAAGTACTGTCCGCATAATTTTCGATGATACCAAGAGTAAATTAAGGCCGCAGAATGTGGCCTTTTGTTCGTCATTGGAAAAAATTTTTTTAGGCAAATCGGGAAGGGAGCTGGATGACCATGCTTTTTACACAATCCCTGAAAAAGAATTTTCAGTTTCGCTATGTATATCATAAGGGCAGATCTTTTGCCAATCGCCGTCTGGTGATGTATATCATCAAAAACGGCACGGCGGAAAACCGTCTGGGCATTTCCGTCAGCAAAAAAGTCGGCAAGAGTGTTGTCCGCTCCCATGTGACCCGCCTGATCCGGGAAAGCTACCGCAGTATGGAAGCAGAGCTCAAAAGAGGCTATGACATCGTGGTCATTGCCCGGGTATCCTGCAACGAGGCTTCCTATTGGGAAGTGCAGGACTCTCTGCGTCATTTGATGAAAAAACATAATTTCTTCTGCCCGGAGGAAGCGGAAAAAAAGTGAGATGATATGTTCGTATGGTAAAAAAAGTATTTTTGTTTCTCATTCGTCTGTATCAGCTGGGGATCTCCCCTTATATCGGGCCCCATTGCCGTTTTACCCCCACCTGTTCCAGATACGCCTATGAAGCCATCTTGAAGTATGGTGCCTTAAAGGGCGGCTATCTTGCGGTGCGGCGGTTATTGAAGTGCCATCCTTTTCATGAAGGCGGCTATGATCCGGTGCCTTGATTTTTTTTGTTTGATTGCACTGATTTTAAGTGCAGAAAAAATTCTCATGTTTGGTGTTGTAAGGAGGCAAAAAAGTGAATGAATTGATGTTGTTGTCCACCATGCGTATGGTGCGAGAACCGGGTATTTTCGAACCCATTGCCATCGTTCTTGGCAAAATCTATAACATGCTCTTTAACGGCATTTACGGCAGTGTCAGTGCAGGTGCGCTGGGTATTGCCATCATCATTTTTACCTTAATCGTGAAACTTATCTTGTTCCCTCTGATGATGAAGCAGCAGAAATCTTCCTTTAAGATGCAGCAGCTTCAGCCTGAGATGAACAAAATCAGAGATAAATACAAAGGCAAGACTGACACCATGTCTCAGCAGAGAATGGCGCTGGAATTGCAGGACTTCCAGAAGAAAAACGGCGTACACCTTATGGGCGGCTGCCTGCCTATGCTGATCCAGCTTCCTATCCTGTACGCACTGTACTATATTTTCCAGAATGCGTATGTTTACGTTGATGTCATCGGCAACAACTACACAGATATTGCCAATGCCATCATCCAGATTCCCGCGGCGCTGCGTATGGAAGCGTTCACACCTTACGCCCAGGATCTGGTAGATACTTATAAAAACCTGGGTACATTGGATCTGAGCAACGTCAATGACGTTGTTATGCTGGTAGCCAACATCAAAGCAGACGACTGGAGCAACATCCTGAGTGTTCTGGGCGACAGCGGCAATGCACTGCTGCCTCTGCTGGATACAAAGAACAATATCGAAACTTTCCTGACCATTCCACTGGTAAGTAAGTGTGGTCTGAGTTTCCCCAGCGTCATCGTGCCCATCGTGGCAGGTGTGACCACATTCCTGCAGTCTAAAGTCATGACATCCCTGATGAACACCACCGCAAACGCGGAAAACGATCAGGCAGCAGCCATGACACAGAGCATGAACAAAATGATGCTGTATTTCATGCCCATCATGATGGCATTCTTCTGTTTGCAGGTTCCTGCAGGTCTGGGTGTTTACTGGACAATCAGTAACATCTTCGGTATTCTGCAGCAGATCTTCCTGCAGAAATTCTACAAAAAGAAACTGGCTGAGGGGGCGTTGTAAGAAATGGACGAAATCAGAAAATCCGGTAAGACCATCGACGAAGCCGTTGCAGCTGCGCTGGCAGAATTGCAGGCGGAAAAAGACGAGGTCACCATTACCGTTATTGAAGAAGGCTCCAAAGGCTTTCTGGGTATGTTCGGCGGCAAAGACGCCGTTGTACTGGTAAAGAAAAACTTTAATCCCGAAAAAGCGGCAGAAAACTTCCTGCGTGAAGTATTCCTGTCCATGGGACTGATTATCAAAATCGAAACAAAAATGCAGGATAAACACCTGCTGGTTGACCTGACCGGTGACGATATGGGGATTCTCATCGGCAAAAGAGGTCAGACACTGGACGCTTTGCAGTACCTGGTAAACCTGGTAGTCAACAAAAACAGCGCGTCTTACATCAGCGTCATGCTGGATACAGAAAACTACCGCCAGAGAAGAAAAGAAACACTGGAAACACTGGCGTTCAACCTGGCGAAAAAGGTAAAACACACCAGAAAAAATGTGGTGCTGGAACCTATGAACCCTTATGAAAGAAGAATCATCCATTCTGCACTGCAGAATGACCGCTATGTGACAACATTCAGTGAAGGGGAAGAACCTTTCCGTAATGTAGTCATTGCACTGAAAGGCAAAAACGGTCAGCCCAGAGATTCCAGAAAAATGGAACGCGGCGAAAGACACGAAAGAGCGGAAAGAATGGAAAAAGCAGAAGCATAAATTTTACAAAAGAAGGCGGCCGACGGGGAGATACCCTGCGGACGCCTTTTTCTACAAACGGAAAAGAAAGGGGATTTATCTATGCTGCAGCAGGCAAATTTTCTGGACGACATCATTGCTGCCATCTCCACACCACTGGGCAGCGGCGGCATCGGCATCGTCCGCATGAGCGGAAATGGCTGCATCGCTTTGGCGGACACCATTTTCCAGGGCAAAAAGAAACTGACGGAAAAACCCAGCCATACCCTTTCCTATGGGAAGATCACCGATGGCCCCGACGGGGAAGTCATTGACGAAGTGCTGGTTTCTGTCATGAAAGCCCCCCATACCTACACAAAAGAAGACATTGTGGAAGTAAACTGCCATGGCGGTTTTCTGGTGACCCAGCGTGTCCTTCAGGCACTGTTGAACGCCGGCGCCAGACTGGCAGAACCCGGTGAATTTACAAAACGTGGCTTCCTCAACGGTCGTATCGACCTGACCCAGGCAGAAGCCATCATTGACCTGATCCAGTCCAAAACAGAACTGTCCCGTCAGGCAGCTGTGAACCAGCTGGAAGGCAGGCTGAAAACAGAAGTCCGTCAGATGCGTCAGGAAATCATCGACATGATCGCTTCCATCGAAGCTGTCATTGACTATCCAGACTACGACATCGAAGAAGAAACATACGATTCCATGGAGAAGGGCGCAAAGAAACTCCTTGCCCGTATGGAAAGACTCCTTGCAGGGGCAGACAGAGGGAAAATCCTGCGGGAAGGTTTGCAGACCGTTATTGTTGGGAAACCCAATGTAGGCAAATCCTCTCTCTTGAACTGGTTCTTGGAAGAAGACCGCGCCATCGTCACAGACATTCCCGGTACCACCCGTGACACCGTAGAGGAATATATCAATATCGACGGCATCCCCGTCAAAATCGTAGATACCGCAGGTATCCGTGAAACAGGGGATGTAGTGGAAAAAATGGGCGTGGAAAAATCCAAAGCCTATGCGGAACAGGCAGACCTGATCCTCATGATGCTGGATGCCTCCCGTCCACTGGAAGCGGAGGATAGAGAAATTTTATCCTTCATTGATGGAAAACATAGCATTGTCATGCTGAATAAATCCGATTTGGAACAGAAACTTTCTCTGGAAGAATTGGAACAGTTCGTACCAAAGGAACAGATTCTGTTCGTTTCCGTCAAGGAAAATACTGGTTTCGATGCCCTTATAGATGCCATCAAGACATTGTTCTTCAGCGGTCAGACAGCCACGGCAGACGACGCCCTTTTGGGCAATACCCGTCATAAAAACGCGCTCTATCAGGCCAAAGAAGCCATGGAACGCTGCCTTGTAACCATCGGCACCCGTATGCCCGAGGATTTCATTTCCATGGACTTGCAGGACGCCAGTCGGGCATTAGGGGAAATCACCGGCGATGTAGCCGATGAGGAAATCATCGACCGCATCTTCACCAAATTCTGTTTGGGAAAATAAAGGAAAGAAGGTAGAAACATATGAACCCATCTGGACAGGATAACGTGCTGGGTACGGCAAATGTCAAGACATTATTAAGACAATTGGCCATCCCTGCCATTACAGCGCAGGTGGTCAACGTCCTTTATAATGTGGTTGACCGTATGTATATCGGGCACATTCCTGACATTGGGGCATTGGCATTAACAGGGGTAGGGGTCTGCATGCCCATCATCATGCTCATTACAGCTTTTGCGGCGCTGGTGAGTATGGGCAGCGCTCCACGTGCTTCCGTTCTCATGGGGAGAAGCGATAACGAAGAAGCACATTATACATTGGGTAACAGCTTTATCATGCTCATCATCATCGCATTGGTGCTGACGGTATTTTTCCGCAGATTTGCGGAGCCCATCCTTATGGCATTCGGCGCCAGTGAAAACACCATCGGCTATGCCATGGACTATATGCGCATTTATACCTTGGGTACCATTTTTGTACAGTTCGCTCTGGGTCTGAATGCTTTTATCACCGCCCAGGGCTTTGCTAAAATCAGTATGGCTACCGTTGTCATTGGTGCGGTCATCAATATCGTTCTTGACCCCATTTTCATTTTCGGTTTCCATATGGGTGTCAAAGGTGCGGCTCTTGCCACCATCCTTTCTCAGGCAGTTTCCGCTATCTGGGTACTGCGCTTTTTGACAGGAAAGAAAACCATACTGAAATTGCAGAAAAAGTATTTCCGCCTCCGTGGCTCCGTAGTAGGGCCTTGTCTGCTGCTGGGGATGTCCCCCTTTATCATGCAGGCAACGGAAAGTGCCATCAGCGTTTGCTTCAATTCCTCTCTGTATCGTTACGGCGGGGATATTGCCGTAGGCGCCATGAGTATTCTCACCAGCATCATGCAGTTTTCCATGCTGCCTTTGCAGGGCTTTACCCAGGGGGCACAGCCCATTACAGGGTATAATTTCGGTGCTGGCAACGCGGATCGTGTGCGTCAGACCTTCCGTTTGCTGCTGCGGTATTGCTTGACTTATTCGCTGATACTGTGGGCAATCTGTATGGTGGTTCCTCGATTGATTCCGTCTATGTTTACGGGGGATGAACAGCTCCTGACTTATACAGCCTGGGCACTGCGGCATTATATGGCACTCTCTGGTATTTTCGGTATCCAGATTGCCTGCCAGCAGACATTCATCGCCATCGGCAATGCCAAAACATCCCTGTTCCTGGCGGTTTATAGAAAAATCATATTGCTCATTCCTTTGATTTATATCCTGCCTGCCATTCTGGAGCAGAAAGACAGAGCCGTTTTTCTTGCGGAACCAGTGGCAGACCTGATTGCTGTGGCCACCACAGCCATCATGTTCGCTTACCAGTTCAAGAACGCCATGAAAAAACTGGAGGCAGGCAAAAAGCCCGCAGAGGCGTAAAATATGTTTTTTTTGGAGAAACCCTCGAAAATCCTTGCATTCCGGGGGTTTTTCTCATAAAATGGTACAATGGAAATCCATGTGGAAGAAAGAAATCTTCAAATAGAGGTGAAAATAGATCATGTACGAAGCAGAAACCATAGATATTGCCGTTGTGGGCGGCGGTCATGCAGGCTGTGAAGCGGCATTGGCAGCAGCCAGACTGGGTATGGAAACAGTGCTGTTTGCCATCAGTCTGGACAGCATCGCTATGATGCCCTGTAACCCCTCCATCGGCGGCAGCTCCAAAGGCCATCTTGTTCGTGAAATCGACGCATTGGGCGGCGAAATGGGCAAGAATATCGATAAGACCTATATTCAGACCAAAATGCTGAATACAGGCAAAGGCCCCGCTGTGTACTCTCTGCGGGCACAGGCGGACAAAACAAGATACCACGAGGAAATGAAACACACCTTGGAGATGACCCCCCATCTGCGCATCAAGCAGGCGGAAATCTCCGAAATCCTTATGGAAGATAACAAAGTGGTGGGCGTTGTTACCACCGGCGGTGCCATTTACCGCTGTAAAGCGGCTGTGCTTTGCATGGGCACTTACATGAAAAGCCGCTGTTTAACAGGGGACTGCATCACCGAAAGCGGCCCCAATAACCTGATGCCTGCCACAAAACTGAGCCAGAATTTGCTGGATATGGGTATCCGTCTGTTCCGTTTCAAAACAGGCACACCTGCCCGTATGAACCGGAATTCTCTGGACTTCAGCAAAATGCAGCCCCAGTACGGCGACCCGGACATTGTGCCTTTCTCCTTTGAAAACACACCGGAAGGCATTGCCAGAGAACAGGATCTGTGCTGGCTCACTTACACCAACGAAAAGACCCATCAGGTCATTCGGGATAATCTCCATCGTTCTCCCTTGTATGGCGGCTTGATTGAAGGCACAGGCCCTCGTTACTGCCCGTCCATCGAGGATAAAGTGGTGCGTTTTGCCGATAAGGAACGCCACCAGCTGTTCGTAGAGCCCGAAGGGGAAAACACCGAAGAAATGTATATTCAGGGTATGTCCTCCTCTTTGCCGGAGGATGTGCAGATCGCCATGTACCGTACCATTCCCGGTCTGGAAAACTGCGAAATCACCCGTTTTGCATATGCCATCGAGTATGACTGTATCGACGCGACCCAGCTGAAACTTTCTTTGGAATTTAAGGACTATCACGGCCTCTTTTCCGCTGGTCAGTTCAATGGCTCCTCCGGCTACGAAGAAGCGGCTGCACAGGGGCTTATGGGCGGTATCAACGCCGTTCGTTATATCCAGCAGAAAGAACCTATCATCTTGCAGCGTTCCGACGGTTATATCGGCGTTCTCATTGACGACCTCATCAGCAAAGGCAGCAAAGAGCCTTACCGTATGATGACATCCCGTGCGGAATTCCGTCTGCTTCTCCGTCAGGATAACGCAGACCAGCGTCTGACCCCCATCGGTCATGAAATCGGTCTGATTTCCGACGAACGCTATGAAGCGTTGCTGGAAAAAGAACGCCAGACAGAAGCAGAAATCGAAAGGGTGAAAGCCCTGACCATCACTCCTGCCAAAGAAACACTGGAACTGTTGGAACAGTACGGCAGTACCCCCATCAAGTCCGGCGTGAAACTGGCAGACCTCATCAAACGTCCCGAACTGGATTATGAAAAACTGGCGCCCTTGGATAAGGAACGCCCCGAATTGCCTGCCCCTGTACGGGAACAGGTGAATATCCAGATCAAATACGAAGGCTATATCAGCCAGCAGCTGAAACAGGTGGAACAGTTCAAGAAACTGGAAAACCGCCTGCTGCCGGAAGATTTGGACTACGAAACCATTCAGGGTCTCCGTTTGGAAGCCCGTCAAAAACTCAATGCCATTCGTCCCCGTTCCATGGGTCACGCTTCTCGTATCACAGGCGTTTCCCCGGCGGACATCTCCGTTCTGCTCATTTATATGGAACAGCACAAACGCAATGGCTGAGAAATGAAGGAGGGGAAGAAATATGTTCTTTCTTTCATGGAACGGCAAACCTATGCCGAAACCACAGGGCAGGAAACTGTTTCTGCCCGTCAATCATAAAGCCTTTCGGCTGGAGGATGCGGTGCTTTCCGCCCGGAAATCCCCGTTTTTCTCTCTGGTCAGCCCAAAAGGCACACTCCTTGCCTTTCTCCACGCTCTGAAACAGGAGGGCACAGAGGAAGCGAGAGGGTATCTGTCCAGCGCCATCAGCGGTGCGGACTTGGAAGAGATTAAAGGGGTTTTTGCCCATGCGGAAAAATACCGCTTTTTCGTGAAGGAAACAGGGGAGTGCATGCGTACCCTGTCCCTTGCGGCGGCAGGAGAAAAGGAAGTCATTTCCGTTGGAATGGTGGCAGAGCCTGACGACTTTGGCAAATGGAAAATCTATTGTATCGAAAAGGAGTAGCTTATGGAACATAAGGCATTGTTACAGGAAAGCTGTGAAAAAATGGGCGTAAGCCTCACAGAAGAAATGGCATCACAGTTTATGACCTATCTGTCCCTGCTGCTGGAATGGAATGAGAAAATGAACCTCACCGCCATTACAGACAAAAAAGACGTGGTGCAGAAACACTTTGTGGATTGCCTGAGCATCCTGCCCCATTTGTCATTGACCGGACAGGAAAAAATCATCGACGTGGGCACCGGGGCAGGTTTCCCCGGTATTCCCGTAAAAATCGCCTGTCCTGATGTGGAAATGACCCTGCTGGACTCTTTGCAGAAACGCATCGGTTTTCTGGAGGAAGTGGGTAATCAGCTAGGACTTTCCGGCGTGAATTATGTCCATAGTCGGGCAGAGGACGGCGGACAGAACCCCGATTATCGGGAACAGTTCGATTTGTGCGTGTCCAGAGCCGTGGCAAATCTGGCAGTCCTTGCGGAATTCTGCCTGCCTTTCGTGAAAGTAGGCGGCAGACTGGCGGCACTGAAAGGCCCCGATGCCCTCAGAGAAATCGACGAAGCCCAAGGCGCCCTGAAAAAACTGGGGGGCAAAGTGGCAGAAGTCATTGATGTGGAAATCCCTTTCACAGACCTTCAGCATAAACTGGTCATCATCGAAAAGACCGCGCCTACACCCAAGGCATATCCCAGAAAAGCAGGGAAAATCAATAAAAATCCACTGAAATAAGAAAATGCAATCAAAAAAGCAGGCTTTCTGTCGAGAGTCTGCTTTTTTTGTTGTACGGTTTTTGGGGATGGGAAATCCTTCTGTGCTAAAATGTGGAAAAAGGGAGTTTGCCGCTGTCTGGAACAGAAAAAACCCCTTTTTACAGACTTTGGCAGAACAGAAGGAGTGTTTGTATGGAAGTATTGAAATTTCCCGAAATGCGGTTGAAAAAAGATGCGGTGGTATACCAGATTCCCATAGAAAAAATTCGTTCCAATCCCTATCAGCCCCGACGCTATTTCCAGCGGGCGGCATTGGAGGAGCTTTCCGCCTCCATTCGGGAGTATGGCATTTTGCAGCCTTTGACGGTGCGGAAAATGAGCGGCGGTTCTTATGAACTGGTAGCGGGGGAGCGCAGGCTTCGGGCAGCAGAATTGGCTGGGCTGGAAACGGTGCCTTGCCTGCTGGTGCAGGTCAATGAGTATGACAGCGCTATGCTGGCTCTGCTGGAGAATATCCAGCGGCAGAACTTGTCTTTTCTGGAGGAAGCGGAAGGGTATCGAAACCTCATGGAGGACTATGGTCTGACGCAGGAAGAATTGGCGGCAAAGCTATCCAAAAGTCAGTCTTTCATCGCCAATAAACTGCGGATACTGAAGCTGGAAGACCCTTTGAAGCGGCTTTTGGTGGAGAATAACTTCACGGAACGTCATGCCCGGGCATTGCTGAAACTGCCTGATGAAGAAACCAGAACGGTGGTGCTGGAACAAATGATCCGGGAGGAATTGAATGTCCGCAAGACAGAAGAACTGGTGGCAGATACCTTGGAGAAAATGCGTGCCAAAGCTATGGTGGAGAAACAGGAGCAGAAGGAAAAACGTTGTGTCACGGATTTTCGCCTGTTCACCAATACCATCAAACAGTCTGTGGAGGTCATCCGCCGGGCTGGGGTGGATGTGGTTTATGAGGATGAGGAACAGGAAGATGGGTGCCAGATCACCATTCGGATTCGGAAGAAAGAGTAATAGGGAAAAGCTCTAAGCCGCTGTTTTTGGCACAGCGCATGGTGTAAGCGGTACCCCCTGTTTCTTTTTCCAGATAGTAAATGATTCCATGGCTTTGGCTGACCATATAGCGGTTGCGGGCATAAAAACAGCCGGGGTAGTAGGTTTCAGATAGATAAGTCAGGCTGTTTGCCTTTGCCGCTATTTCTTTCCACATGGATGGCAGGTAGTGATAGGGAAAAACAAGTTCCAATTGAATTTCGGGACAGGTATTTTGATGTGCCAAGAGGGTTTTTGCCGCCAAAAAGTCAAATCCTTTTGCCCCTCCACAGAGAAAACGGCGATACCCTTTTTCTATACAGTCAGAAATGATTTTGTGCAGTTCTTTTTCCAGAAGGGGGATTTTTTCGGGATATAGTTCTCTGTGCCCGGAAGAACAGCATGTTTTTGTTTTCAATGAAATCACCTCGTTTTCCATTATAATGATTGATATGGCAATCGTGAATGGCTATAATGGTATCATACAGATTTTGAATAGCAGTCCAAGAGGTGAAGCATATGGAAGAAAAGTCCATTTTGATACAGCGGAAATACGGTGCCGTCCGTCTGCGTCTGGCAGAAATTATGGATAGCCGTGGCATGACCCGCAACCAACTGAGTCGTTTGACAGGTACCCGCTATGAAGTCATCCACAAGTGGTATGGCGGCAAGGTGGAAAAACTGGATCTGGATGTTTTGGCACGTATTTGTTATGTGCTGGATTGTGAAGTTTCTGACCTGTTGGTTTATGAAGAAGCGGAAGAATAGAAAATATAAGCCGGTATATTTTCATGGGAAAATACCGGCTTTTTTATTTGCTTTCTTCAGGAAGTATGAAGTTTTTTGTTTACATAATACATAGAATGCAATTTGGATTACAGAAGGGTGTGTCTTTGGAGTGCGAACACACTCTGAAAAATGATTATAAAAGAAAGCCCTTCTAAAAGCAACTTCCCCTTAAGAAAACATTGATTTTCCTTTTCCTTGATTTCTTAAGGGGAATTGCGACGGCTGTCTTCATAAGAAAACATAA
>OGEQ01000389.1_pt1 | contig 48126 bp, 44 predicted proteins | sample 1570731 | NCBI WGS metagenome assembly OGEQ01 (sample SAMEA2582132, study PRJEB24529) | metagenome | biome: Human gut stool | place: China | collected 2011
CTTGAAAATTTTGTTCATATCTCCTCCTCGGGTTGTGCTATTTATTTGGTCTGAGACGTCTGTGCCGGTTCTTTTTCAGCCGGCGTAAAAATGAGGGGGACGGCATCAAAAGCGACGATTTCTTTGATGCGAATCCAACTGTCGCCGCGAATTCCCCGGAACTGGAAAACTTTCTCTTGGGATTCGGGATCGGCCAAGACATCTTGCAAAGCGGTTATCTGCGAATCGACCGTTTGATGATCTTCGGGTTTAAGGTCAAGAACTAGATTTGTTCCGTTCTTGAGATGGATAGTCACACGTTGAAAGTGAATTGCTTCTGCCATTTTTTCCTCCTTAAGGAATGAAGTTGATTTAGGAAAGGGCTTGGGAAGGAAGCCCATTCCTAAAAAAACTGAGGAGGAAAAAGGGTGCAAAAAGCCGAACCTTCCTTGAAGAAGGAAAGTCCGAACCTTGAGATTTGTCTGTTGTTCATAACTCTTATTTCAAAAAATCTGGCGGGACTTTCTGTGCAGACTGTTATGAACCGAAAGATCAACTGTCACCGTTCTTTCAACGGGGCGGGACGATTAGAATAATTGGTGCCCGGAGGCTGCATTGTCCCGCCAAGGATGCAACCGCGCCTGTCAATCAGGCCGTCTGCTTCCGGGCATTAACTGTTACGCTGATCGCAATCGGCCTCCGACCTTCAAAAGAATCCAGTCCTGAAGTTTGGCTATGTTTTCAGAAGTTCTTTTCTGGATTACTGCGCCTCTTTTGATATTTGCTTCATAAAGGTGAATCGACTTCGGCCCGGTAAGACCCACAACACGTTTGGATTCGATGACGCGGATGGAAACATTCGGGTATTCCACATTGTTGATTCTCATTTTTTATCTCCCGATTTATCTTTGCTTTTCAATGTTTCCAGATTCTCTTTTAGAAACTGTTCTGTTAGTTTCACAGTGCTCTCTGAGATCCCCTGTATTCGCTGATTGTTGACGATTGCCGGAAGGACCTTCATTGCTGCCATAGTCTGAGAACTTGGAATAAATATGAAGGCGGTAGTACAAGCTATGCCAAGAAGGGCTCCGAATAAAGCCATGGCTCCGGAGTAGATCTGGATGGCACAAATGATTAATAGAGCGGAGAGACATGCTAGAAAAATAAGACCAAGGGAGATCTTGTCCATCGCGCCGATCCAATAAATGTCAGAGGCAGTTATTTCAACCATGATGAACCTTTGATCTTTACCAATGCACTCGTGTCCAATTTTTGTCGTTGATGAATACATCAATGGCTCGTCTGGACTGATACTTCTGCCATTTCACCTGTTCATAAACGCGGACAGGGCGGTAGCAAACGGAAGAACTGCTGCTGTCTCCCGAGCTGTCATAACAGGTGTAACTTTCATAGGCCGTGCCTTGGTATCCTCTTACGCACGCCTTAGTCCCACCCCAATGTCCGGGAGAGTCCTCGGTTGCCTTGAAGTAATGCTCACCGCCCCAGTTGTAGCTGGCATTATTTTTTCTAAGCAGTTTGTTTTTCCGACGGTCAGTTTTGAACTGATTGTTGTCGTTAATGTTTCCTTCAACAATCCAACCTTGAGGAGCGTCTTCCATCCCTTGAAGGATGCAGGGATCGAATCCGTCAGACAGCTGCTTTGCATAGTTGCCGTCTCCGGCCATCGGGCAGGACGGAAACTTGCATGGGTGACGCCAAGAAAGGCAGTCAAACAGCTTGTCAATCGGAGGACGGCACTCAGAAACAGCACGAGGTCCGTTAGGATTGGCTAAGCAGAGTAGGACTTCACATCCCCAGCGATCGTTGCCGGTCATCAATTCGATTTTCGGCATACCCGGGATTTGAGAATAATCCGTCGTATCAGCCAACACTTTGAAACCCGCGCCGGACAGCAGGGCGCTGACGGCGGCCAAGGCTAGTAATGTTTTGGGATTTGAGATTGTTGTTTTCATTTTCAGCTTGCCATCAATTCTTTGAATTTCATGGAAAAAGCGCTTGCATTAGCTAGTCGTTCCGTCATCGCTTCAACGCTTAAGCCTTGCTGCTCAGCGGCTTTTTTTATCGTCCAAGCGTCTATTTCACACTCGTACCAAAATGTCCATCTACTGGACAATTGAATCGGTTTCGGAAACGTCGGGTCGTTTTTTACCAATTTGTATAACTGGGTTTTACCGCAGCCGAGCCGTTCACAGACCTGCTCAGGTCTTAGTTGATTGAGGCTTAAGTTACTCATAGAGCCTCCGATCAGGAATAAAAAGCAGCGCCGCTGATAAATCAGTCCTGTTCCCGAAAAAAGAGAAGAGGTGCCTGCAAGGATCTATATACCCGAAGGAAAATGGCACCAAAGAATTCAGAAACTTTAAAAGCGCTGAAGACCTCTTTAGCGAATCTGACAAGCGGGGGTAGTGTGCTTGTCTCGATTTGCTTACCAAGAGTCCGAGGAAATTGGGCCTCCGAGGAAAAGAATAGAATTTAGTTGCCAAACTCAAATCGCTAATCAATTCCCGGAGGGAAGAAAGATGAAAAAGGGTATTTTCCAAAAAAATTTTATCTCTGCTGGTTTGTTTTTTGTTCTTGCCTTGTCCCTTGTACCGATAGCTATCCTTTACGGCAACGAAGCTCAAAGGAACATGGTGTTGTTTCTTTGTTCGCTTGGTTCTTGTGCTGCCGGTTTCGCTGCTATTTATGTATCCGCGGAGAACAGTAAGAATCAACAGCAGCTTATTAAAGCTATTGTTGATGCAGCCGAAGAGCTTCAGAAACTCAGAATTGCAATAACTGACAGTGGAATGACCACAAACACCAAAAAGTAGCCGGAAAACAGCACAAGAAATGTCTCTGTATCCATTGGAAACAAGCGAGACAGAAGCCCTCCCTGAAAACACTTCGGCAGTTTCGACTTCACTTTTAAGATGTAAACAAGACATATTAGGTCGAAATGAGTGGTAATAATCACCCAGCCATATGTTAAGTAATTCCACCAAAACTGAACGCTTTGGAATTCCTCCCAAGGAGAAAGAAGTTTTTCCAACATTTAGAAGTTGATTTGATAAAAAACAGAAAATCGTTTTCATATCAGCCCCCGTAACTGTCCAGTCCCACAAAACCGCAGCAGCCGATAAGGACAAACGCAATGCCGATAAGCATTAGTCCGGGTGCGGTTAAAGACACTGAGTTTCTTTCGCTGTTTCGGAACAGGAATAAAGGTGCAATTGCCAGACAGCAAAGGCCGGAAAGAAGAAGGATGAAGAAGAATTTCTGCTCGGCCATCATCTCATCCTCACGAAATTGGTCTCCGGTGTACTGGGTAAAATTTGAGCTGTCAGACAAAAATCCAAACCCAATACCCGGAGTAAAAAATTGGAGCACGACTTAATTGCAATAGTTTTGTCATTTATCTCGGTATGCATTTCAATCTTTGCTGCAAGGGCCTCGTGGCGTACTGCAAGAGCAAGTGAAGAAGAACTGGCTTTCAAGCGAGGCCTAAAACTGTACGTAATGCCGATAGAAGGTTTTTTACACCCTGAAACTAGAGTACGCGTGACAGTCAAAGCCGGGGACAGAGATTGTCTGCTGATGTCTATTGCCGTAAAAAATGGCTTGTTTAATGTAAACAATGATTTTAAGAAGTCGTTGCAATTAGCCTCTCTTATGAAAGCCAGAACGACAAAAGAGATAGAAATAGAAACGATGTTGAGTTCAGAAAATAACATCATTTTTACCCTCTCCTATGAAGTTCTACAGGGGGAGGCGTCTGTAGTTCAAAAAGCTTACTGTCATCTGCCTGATCCGACGAAGACGTGGGATCGGGACGGCATATATATAGACCTATAAGGGCTGCCGCTAAAATTGCCTGAAAAACTAAGAGACAAGCGTTGACTTTATGGATGATGACTTGAATCTCAAGTGAATGAGAAAAACAACAAATAAGGTACAAAACAATGATATGGCCCGCAACTATCAAATATAGTAGCGTGACGAAAAGCAAACCGGCTGTGTGAAAGTCTAGGTTTATCATGTTTTGCCTCAACTCTTTCAGGATCAAACCTCAAGCGCTTAACGCTTCTGCTCCGGGGCAGCTCAAATACTGCTTAATCTCTTTTTTTAATCTGCCGGTTTCAGCGTTACTTCTATCTAATTGAGCGAACTTCCAAGGGATATCCGGACGCAACTCTTCACAAGTTAGGTGTCCACGGGAAAGGTTGACCAATGTCAGGCAATTCTCGGGTGAAATTAAACGACGCCCGCAGATGTAAGAGTTAATCGTCGCTTTAGAAAGCCCCAGCTCGGTTGCTAAATACCGTCTAGGATCAGCAACCCCAGCTTCTTTTAGAAACGAACAATAGTCTTTCAAATTCATTGCTACACCTTATTTTTGTTGTTTTTATTTTACCTGAATTTGTACAAGTATGTACAAATAATATACAAAAAGTACAAATTTTATTATCTCATCTAAGAATAAACAAAAAAGCACCTTCTGTTATATCTTTCTAAGAGGTGAAGAAATGACAGATGTGCATGAAATCCGTCGGAAAAATTTAATAGAGCTGATCTCTATGTATAAGTCCGTCGCTAATCTCAATTCTGCTTTGGGAAGAAAACGGTATGACGGAACCTTTAACCAAATAAAAAACAAATCTCAACCGCCTAGCGCCAAAACTCCAAGAGTTATGGGAGCGGAGGTTGCGCGAGAAATTGAAATGAAACTACACCTTCAACCGGGTTGGATGGATGTAGTTCACGATAAACCTCAAACTGAACTAATTAAGGAATCTGAAAATTTTTTGAAATCTTCTTTCAATAGGATAAGAAGCTATCGTTTAAACAGCGTCACTCCATCGAATCTAACTTTTACACTTTTCGATGGAGAAATGAAATTGAGTGATTATTTTATCAAGTCAGTTTTAAAAGCCACTTCTGAAGAAAATTTGCGATTTGTAGTCGTTGAAGATAACTCTTTGAAATCAAAATGTAAGATTGGCGATGCTTTGATCCTTGATTTTGGAGTTAATACTTTTACACGCGAGGGTATTTACCTGATAGAAGTCAACGGAGAACAGTTACTTCGTCTGATCTCCATTGACTATGAAGGGGGCTATCAAATTCGAACCGATGATTTTTCTCAACGTTTGACGGATTTATCAAAAATAAAAATATTAGCTAAGGCGTTATACGTTTGCTCAGGAACAAGCCTGTAAGCCGTACTCCAACTCCTCAAACCACCCAGACTTTTATTTGTAGAGTTTGGCATCAACACATTTTTTGAGATGTTTCTCTACCAAGCGATCCACTGAGTACTTGGTTTTAAAGTCAATCACTTTTTGAAATTGCAACTCCGTCAGTCTGTTTCGAAATTCCCAAAGGTAATCTTTATTGCATTGCCGTTCGTTTAACTCCAACGAGGAGGCCTCTAACTTTAATTGTTGAAAGTTAGCAGACTTCAGGTCCGTTATGGAAGAATCGGCTGCTTGAGCGCAACCGCAGGCAAGAGCAACCAAAATACAACAAAAAGTAGTTTTAGCCATAAAAATATCTCCGGGGAATCACTATACCAATATTTTACAACATAAAAAAAATAAATTTGTACGTAGTGTACAAATTCGGTTTTTACTATTATGATTTACTCATATCGAGGCAGATGATTTTTATAGGCAACGGGTAGTGCAATATGAGTAAATCCAATCAATTTGAAAGTCCTTGTTACTTTCTATCAGCAGAAGAATATACACAAGACTATTTATCGCTTCCGGAACCTCAACTTGCTTGCCTCTTTAAGTTGCGTTCAGCTTACGCATTAAAAGGAAGTCCATTATCAGAAGATGATATCGAAGGGCTCTACCCAGTTTATACCCATGTTCATGAAAAGACGTTAGGCAAAGTGCTTAATAAATTTTTCACGAAGAAAGGCGATGTTTTCATTGACATAAGGATAGAGAGTCAAATCGAGAAGAGAAAAGAACATCAATTAAACATAGAGCAATTAATCGAAAAAGAAGTTCAAAAACGAGTCGCCCGAGCTTTGGCTGGAATGAAAGGGGGCTTGAAGAGAGTTCAGAACCTAAAGACCCGAGGCTTGCCGGTTCAAGTTGAAGATGACAGTGATGCAATCGTCGGCCAAGCAGAAAAAACGCAATATCCTGACGAAGAGGTTGTTTTCAAGCAAATGTCAAGCAAACTTCAAGCAAATAGCAAGCAAAACCCAAGCATAGACCAAGCAAACTTCAAGCAAAGCACAAGCAAAACCCAAGCAAACGATTACCAAAACTCAAGCGACTCACAAGCAAATGCCAAGCAAATTCTTAGCAAAGGACAAGCAAATCTCAAGCAAATGCCAAGCAAATGCCAAGTAAACGGCAGGCAAATCTCAAGCAAACCTCAAGCAAACACCAAGCAAAACCCTAGCAAAGTTGTAGCAAACGCAGATTTTGCTACGGCTAAAGAATCTCAACTCGTTGATTTTCAAGAAAAACCTAAAAACTTATCTAATGCTCCCGAGTTTGAGCCGGAAGCCTGTCCGTCCCTCGCGCACGTATGCGCGTCCGATAATCCGATATCTGATAATTTTTTAATTAATAAAAATAATAAAAATAAATCGGAATCGGTATCGGAATCGGTTAAAGAAAAAACTGAAAATTTAAAAAATCAAAATTCGCGCGAAAACGAAAAATTCTCAGCCGGAAAAGTTTGGACGCTTCAGGAAGCCCAAACGCTTTTGGTTGAATCCGGTCTGGACAAAAAGTTTCTCGAAGCATGGGTTTCACGCTCCGACCGAAATCAAACCCGCTTCAATGCGCTTTTTTCCGAAGTTCTTCCTCGGTTCGATCAAGAGGCTTTTGACCAGCTGATTGCCAGATGCAAAGAACAAAAACGTTCTGAAGGGGCTATGTTTTCGGGATCAATCGCTTACGTGATCTCCGCGTTGGAAAGAGAAACGGTCACCGTTAAAACACGTCGGAAAAAGAAAAAATCCGAGCGGGATTACACGGAAGGACTGATTCAAAACCCCGACGGGTCTTGGAGCCCCGACCCGAATTACGTTCCGAAGAAAAAGAAGTATTCGGACAGAGACTGGACGGAAGGGTTAATCAAGAATCCCGACGGCTCCTACAGCCTTGATCCGAATTACGAAAACTAACCGCATCGCAACGATTACCAACCCAAGGAACGCCATGACATCAAATGCCGATAACGTCCAAAAGACTTTCAAAACCTGTCCGGTTCACGGATCGTCCTACGTGTACTCCATAACGGATGCTTCAGGGACGCGCTACACAAACGGCTGTCCGATTTGCGAAGCAGAAAAACGCTGTCAGGCCGCGTTCGGCCAAGCGCTGATACCTGCCAGATTCACAGATCAAACCTTTGAAACCTATGAAGTGACGAACGACGGGCAAAGGGCCGCAGTAAGTCTTTGCCAAGACTTTGTGAAGTGCTTTGAGGATAACCGTAAAACGGGGCACGGACTGCTTTTGACCGGGCGCCCCGGAACCGGAAAAACACATTTGGCTTGTTCCTTGCTGAAAGAGATTATTGCCGGAAAGAAAGCAGCGCTTTACACCTCTCTGGATCAAGTCTTTACGGCTGTGAAGGCAACATGGAACTCGACGGATGATTCTCAGAAAAAGTACCTTAAGAAGCTGGCCGGACTGGACTGCTTGGTCATCGACGAAATCGGTACGAATCGCGAGATTTCTCCGAGAGAAAAAGATCTGTTTTTCACGATCATCAATGACCGTTACGAACAATTAAAGCCGACGATCCTCATTTCCAACCTTTCCTTGCGCGGGGAAGATTCATTGGAAGAGTTCATGGACGAACGCACTGTAGATCGGATCTTTGAGACAAACACTTTTGTCGTTTTCAACTGGGAAAGCTACAGGGGGACAAAATGAAATCAGGACAGCAGAAAAAGTCTTTGGACAGGTTCATTTATGAATCAATGGGAGAGAAGCAGTATTTGATTTCTTGTCTGGACGACGATCTCTTTAAAAAAGCGCTCAAAGGATTCCGAAAAGAATGGCCGGAAATAGATTCAAGAACAAACGGATTCCGAATGTGCCTCGAAGCGCTTCAGGCTTCGGAATTATTCACTGAGATTTCTTTTATCGACCTGCACGGAACAAAATTTCCGCTGTTCCGCAAAAAACAGTAACCGAGACAGTCATGCCGAACAACCACAGACAAAAAACAGCCGGAAGCCCCGAACCGGGACTTCCTGCGTTAAACCTCAACGCAGCTGACGATTATGAAAACCAACTGTCAGCGACCGCCGAGATAATCAACACTAGCAGCGCCAAAGGCACCGCAGCTTTAACTTTGAAGGTAAAGCCTTCTCTGTTTACTTGTGTTAATATCTCTACGGAGATTAGCGAGTTCTTCGACTGCATCGCTAGTGCTCCCTTGATTGACTTCGGCTCGACTGTTCTCAGCAGTTGGGCCGTTGCCGTTTTACGGGGTCGAAATGAACAACAGGTAGAGTTCCTAAAAGAACAGCAGGTGGCAAAAAAAATGCCGGAACAAAACAACCGTCCCGGCATCCAGCACTATTCCTTAATTAAGAATAATAGCGCTGCTGCTCCAATTACCGCCAAGGAAACAGAGCCTTCAAAGTTGACAACAAAGTCAGCTCTGACGGATAATTCCCTCAACACGATAAGGAGCAGAAATAGTCGTATAGTTTCACGAGCTTTCACGACTAATCTCCTTATTACTCAGGGATTCCTCCCGCACCGGCCAGTGCGGGTCGAATCCCGTGTTTTTCTTCCCTTAAGAAAATTAGAAGATTTCATTTCAAAAGGGGCCTCTGCCTTCCTTTCGGAAAGCATTCTCCATCGAAAAACAAAAGCGCTTAATCCTACACTTTTTTCCCTTTCCAAGGAGGAAAAACCGTGCGCTGCGTAATCAATCACCTTAATAAATATTGGAAAAAATTGACTGGGATCAGATTCAGTCCGGTCAGATCAATCCATTGCCGGAACAATTTGAAGTCGTTTTGCTTGCTTACCGTCCGGAAGGCAGTAATCAGCTCTTTAAAACCCGCGGCTACTGGAACGAAACATTTTTCAATGATGTGACATTCACCCTTGATTTTCAGGATGCTTTACTTCACCCGGTCACAAGAGAAGTTGTGGCTTGGCGTCAATTAAAAACCACTCTCTAGGAGAAATACATGGATTTCAATAATGTTAAGCCTGAAGAGCTTTGTGATCCGATACTGATTGGATACATCACGAAACTGCTGAAGAACGAAGAGGCATTTCCGGAAATATTCGCTGCTGCGTATGAAAATCGAAATGCCAATAACTTGGTATTCAGTATCCCTTCAGATTTAAGCATCACGGGCAAACAGATAGATGTGATTGCAGATAGAGCGCACCTTCTTAAAGAGTCACAGTACCGGCCTCACGAATGGAATGCATGGCCTGATGTCATACCGCCCAGACTGGATACTGAACCGGCCATTAACGGTGAAACCAGAGAGTGCGATTATTGGTTGGTCAAACTGAAAAACGGGTCATACCGTACCGGAAAAATTACCAAAGATAAATACTGGGTTCGGTTTGAAAATCAAATTGCTGCGTACAGAGAGTTTTCACCGCGCCCGGCTGAGGCAGTCTTGGAGAATCAAACAGAATTCGATCCCTGCGGCTGGAATGCATACCCGAAATTTAACCCCGACTCGGAAGAGGTTTATGAAGTCATGCTAAAAGGCGGCTTGCAAAGAAGCGCCGGATGGAAAAAGGGAAATTGGACATTTTGGTCTGAAGAAATCACAGCTTTTAAAAAGATCAAGGATTAACAAAAGGGGGTACCATGAAAACATTAGCAATCATCAATGAGAAAGGCGGCGTAGGCAAGTCATTTATCGCGACACAATTTGCGCTTTTCTGTCGTTTCAAACTCGGCAACCGGGTTCTTGTTGTCGATTTGGATCAGCAAAGAAATACAAGCGATATTCTGATTAACTCAGGTTTATGCGTTCCGACCGATACAACCGCTGGTTTAATCATGAAAAACGGTGGCTTGGTGAAGGCTGAAGAGCCTTTCATGGTCATTCCCGGAGACGACAATCTGCTTGAGTTGGAAAGCATGAGGGATGCCGCAGGAATCACACAAAATCTTTATTCGGCATTGGACGCCGTGAGTGACAATTTCGACCTGTGCATTATTGATTGCTCACCGAGCGCCGATGTTCGTCAGCTGATTGCACTAAGCCTGAGCACCCATTACCTAATCCCTTTTCAGGTCAAATCAGAATCTATCAGTGGGGTCGAAAAAACTTTAGCGCGTGCAAAGGTTATTCAGGAGAACGTGAACAATTCCTTGGAATTTTTGGGGCTGCTGATGAGCATGGTGAAGATGCAGGGCATTCAAAAGAAAAACTTTGAATGGGTTATCGAGCAAACCCAAAATCTGCTTCTGAAGAAATACGAGCCGAAAACCGGAAAGTTTGAAGGCGTGTGCTGCATCTATGACAGAAGCGAATACACAGCTGCGCAGCAGTTTTGCCGTCCCGTATTTTTCAGCGAAAACGGCAAACCAAGACGCGAAGCGCTCGAATTGGCAAGAGTTTGGGTATCAATATTTAAGCAGCTCGGATTAACGCCTCAGAAACAAATTCAAATTAAGAAATCCGAAGACAGTGACAAATTGGTAGCAGTTGATGTTCAGCCTGTTGCTGAACCTTAATAAGGGAAACGAAAATGGGATTAAATCTGAACTTAGGCAATATCAATAAAGCAGCTAAAGACTTTACTCATAGACGCTCAGAAGTACCTGAAGAGACAATGCGGGATGTCGAGCTCGAAGTTATTAAAGCCGATCCGCAGCAGCCTCGTAAAGAGTTTGACGAGGATTCTTTAAAGGAACTCGCAGAAAGCATTAAAACCCACGGTCTTATCCAGCCGATTGTCCTGCGCCCTTCGCCGGACAAAGAAGGCGAGTATTACATCATTGCCGGAGAAAGACGGTTCCGGGCTGTAAAGCTGAACGGAGCCAAAACAATCCGCGCAATTGTCAAAAAGACGCTCAAACCGGAAGAAATCGGTTATGTCCAAATGGCCGAGAACATTAAAAGAGCCAATCTGACTGTGGTCGAAATCGCAGAGTTTATATGCCGACAGTTGGAGGCCGGTGATAAACAAGCTGAAGTAGTCGAAAAATTGGGTTTGAATAAGGCTATCGTTTCTCAATATGCCGTATGGCCGGAATTGCCGGAATGCATTAAAGAAGCGTTAACCTCAAAAAAAATCGGTAGTATTCAGTCTGCTTATGCCCTTTTCAAAACTTGGCAGGAATATCCCGAGGAGACAGCGAAATTTGTAGCCGAAAACGAAAAAATCAGTCAAGCTGAAGCCCGAAAGTTTGAACCAAAAAGTTTGTACGTACAAACTTTTCAAGACCAAGAAGATATATCTCAGCCTTCAGACCAAGTGTCGGATGAACCTGTTTTAGATACATCAGTCTCACCAGCAACGAAAGATATAGTTGCCTCTGAAGAGTCAGAGAATAAGCCGGAAGAGGCAGACAGCGAATCTGAAGAAGCCGAAATAGTTAACTCAGAAGAGGGTCTGAAAAAAGAGATTGAAACGCCGGAAGAATGCGGTTCAATCGACAACTATGAGGAAAAGACCACATCCGACGAAGAAGAACATTCTGAGAAATCTGAAGAACTTGAAACCGCTGCGGATGACTTTTTGCAGGTGCAATCTGAAGAATCTACTTATAAAAAACCCATGATCCTTTGCCTGATTGAAGGCAGAGAATGCGAGCTGCTTTATAAGAAAAAATCTTTAGACGGTTTCGTTGTTGTCAAATATGAGGACGGTACGGAAGAGGAAGTTCCGGCTGAGGACGTGACGTTAAATCGCATCATAGAAGCTTGATAAAAAGGGGCATAGTTCCCCTCAGTCTTGGTATGAATAAAGATAAAACATCAATGAGTGTATGGCTGACGCAGGAAGAAAAAGACATCTGGAAGCAGCTTGCCCGGCTTAATAATATGAATCTATCTGCCTACACCCACTTCGTCATAAAAGAAGTCATAAAGGAATCTCTTAACTTGCCGGAGTTAAAAGTATCGCTTGATGTTGACAGAGAAAGCTGCGAAGAAGATAAGTTCCCAATCAAGCTCCGAATGACAAAAAGCGAGCTGGAAGCTATCAGGAAATTAGCGGCAGTCCGAGGACAAACACGTCAGGCATTAATCGTATCTGCCGTCAGAGAATTGCTGTTGGATAAATCCCAAATTGATCCGAAACAGTATCAGCTTATATCCGATTCAACTCTTTCATTGAATCGGATCGGCGTGAACTTGAACCAGATCGCCAGAGTTTTGAATGAACAGAATAAATCGGGAGAATTGAACCCTTCAGACATTGCTGCGATACCGGCGGTCCTGAAACAGCTGGATCAAAAAATAGGTTTGCATATCAAAGAGATTGACGAATTTCTTTCGCAGCACAAAGATAGATTAAAAATAAGATCAGCGGTAAAGAAAACGGAGAAGGAAAATGAATGAGTCAGTCAAGAAGTGGCTTGAAGAAAAGCGGGCCGAGCTTGCCGGGCGCCGAGATGTCGCTATTTTCATAGAAGCCAAGGACGTTTTGGACGCCATAGAGCAGCTGAGCAAACCTCGTTTATTTTCCGACTCTCGTTTGGTAGAGAGTCTGCGCTGGCAGTATTCAGAATGCGAAACCCGAAAGCAATTTTTGAGGAAAGTGCTCACTGAGCAATTCAAATTTGTCGGGCCGAATGCGAATTGCCCGGAGCCGCAAAATACGGACTCTCAAGTTGAAAGAAGAAGAGCCCGAGAAACAAGATAAAATTAGCCCCAAAACGCAAGCATGGATGGCTCTGCTTGACGGACTTGTAGGGCTAGATGTTTAGAGGAACCGCCGTGTACGGACCCGTATGCCCGGTGGTGTGGAAGGGTGGCTTATCGCCACCCCCTCCGATAGGCTATAGATTACTTAGCTTTGAAATGACGCAATTGTTCATCACCGAACATAGCGGTCATCGGGACGCCCTTAGAGTCGATCATACCGCGGTGCATACCACCGGAGTTCATCGGGAAGGCGAAGTTACCCTTAGCGTCGAGAATAATCATACCGCCCGTGCCCTTGATGTCACCGATTTCTTTGATCACTGCGTCACCAGCCTTTTGAACATTTTCACCTAAGTGCGTGTAACGGGAGTGAACATTGAAAGCGGCAGACGTACGGATGAACTTTTCGCCAGAACCCGTTGCAGATACTGCGACGGACTTATTATTAGCATAGGTACCAGCACCAATCACAGGACTGTCACCGATGCGACCATAGCGCTTATTGGTCATACCACCCGTGGAGGTACCTGCTGCAAGGTTACCGTCTTTATCTAAGGCAACAGCACCAACCGTACCATACTTATAGTCATACATTAACGGATCAATGTAGAGCTCTGCGTTAGCAGTCTTTTTCTTTGTAGCGCCATCGTGGTCAAGAATAACTTGTTCTTTTTCTTGAGCTTTCTTGAGCTGGTCATAACGGTTTTGCGTGAAGAACCACTTCGGATCAACCGTTTCTGCACCGTTTTGAGCACAGAACTTTTCTGCACCCTTCGTCGCCATCATAACGTGAGGAGACTTCGTGCGAACGATGTCTGCACAATTAATCGGGTGCTTAATATTGGTAACACCAGCAACGGCACCTGCCATAAGGGTCTTACCGTCCATGATAGAAGAGTCAAGTTCGTTCTTACCTTCATTTGTGAACACAGCACCACGACCAGCATTAAAGATCGGATTGAGTTCCATTTCGTTGATAGCAGCCTTCACTGCATCAATAGCCGTACCACCACTAGCTAAAACTTTGTTACCAGCAAGAAGGGCCTTTTGGAGACCTGCATGGTATTCAGCTTGTTGTTCAGGGGTAAAACGGTCAGCAGTAATGTTGCCGGCGCCACCGTGAATAACAAGCCGATACTGTGCGTCAGCGGCGTTTGCAGCAACTGCAAACGTGAGACCAAGAGCCATAGCAAGAAGTTGTTTCTTCATGTTCAATCCTTTGCATTTATTGAGTACTAATTTGTCTTGCAAGATCAGCAAGGTTCGACGATTATAAAATTTGATATTACTATAAAAAGAGAGATTAGGAAAACCCTTATTAAGGTTTACTCTTACTTTTTACAAACCCCAATTTTTTAAGGAGAAACGAATTTAACAAAACTGAATTGGTTGCAGCCGTTGCCGAAGAAACCGGAAAATCCAAGGCCGACGTCAAAGAAATTTTAGAGGCCCTTATTGCCCAAGTGGTCAAAACGGTAAAGGCTGGTGATGAAATCGCGTTGATCGGTTTCGGTACTTTTAAATCTGCCGAACGTGCTGCTAGAACCGGACGTAATCCGGCTACCGGCAAAGAAATCAAAATTCCGGCTTCTGTGCAGCCGAAATTTGTAGCCGGGAAAATGTTCAAGGACGCAGTTAACGGAAAATAATTCATAGAAAATACCATATTCAAAGGGCCTCTTCGGAGGCCTTTTGACTTCTAAGGTATTTTCAAAAAGGGGATGTTGCAAAAGTCCTGAGAAGGACGATTAGTGCATCAATAAGCCCGCCCTGACTTCCGCTCCGAAAGTCTCTTTTAAGTTTTCGAGCTTTACGCCTTGCAGAGTACTCAGCCAGCAGGTAGCAGGGACACTGTAGTTGACAATGTCATTAAGAGGACTCGGAATCCTTTTGTCCAGCTCTTCCTGAACTTCTTCCGTGTTCATTAAACAAGCTGTTTATCTTCGTAATAAAGGATCTAACCTTCGTTCTGAGGATTCTCGAAAAGATATTCCTTGCCGACCCGAACTCTTCCGATCGCTGTATCTAAGGCTCCGACGTACTTTCTTTGTGCGATACAGGAGCGTTTCTTTTCCGGATCCCATTCATTTCTGTAAGTCTCGCCGTAAGTGTCTTTCCTGACGTAAGTGTGGAGGCTGAAATGAGGAGCATCTTAAACCCTAGAGCGACCCATCGTAATAGACCTATTACTATAAAAATGCCATATATTTTTTATAAAAAAAACAAAAATTAGTAAAAAAATAGCCCGATCAAAAATAATCACAGGCTATTTCAAGAGAGTACGGGATTATGTATGTTCCGCAGAAGATTCCAGGTTTTTTGAGTTTTTATACTGGTTTCCGAATGAGCGTCGATTTGTGCATCATCTGCGCGGCAATTGAACTAGCAAACATAGCGAGAAGCACTGCGCCGGCAATAACACAGGCGAGCATGCAGCACTCTGCCATGTCCATAAAGTGCCATTGCGGGATAAGATACCAGCCGTCATAGCTTTGATACAGATCGACGAGGAAGCCTCTCAGACCGGAAAGGTCTACTCCTTCCGGGGGCATCGGACTGTCGTAACCACAGTCGCCGGTCTGTTGAAACCACCCTGGCGCCCATTGTGCCAAAGGGAGATCAAACGGATAATGGGCTTCCGCAGAGCAACCCTGAATACCGAAGGTCGCGGCCGGATCGTCTGAATGCACTGCATCATGGATCGCCATAAGTTTCCAGCTGCAGATCATCGTGTAGATGAGTCCGTAGAAGCTAACTGCATAAGCAGCAAGTCTTAGTGCGAGGATCCGTGGATTGATAAGTGCGATCAAGCCTCCTAAGGCCATCACAAGGTTGCCATAGCGGATGTAGACGCACTGTTCGCAGGGCGCCATGTAAAGCCACTCCTGGAATACAAAGTGAGCGACAAGCACGAGGCCGGCCATTGTAGCTGCCATGATGGCCCAAGGGTAGCGAGTTTTCTGCCACGTATCGAGGGTCTCGACTGGAGACTTCGCCAAATTGCTGAAAAATTGCATGGTGTACTCCGTCTTCGTTATTTTGCGGATAACTCTTTGATCTTGTTGACCATGCTGTCAAGTGACATGATGTTCTTAGTCATTAGAAGATATTTTCCGTTGACCACGTAAGCCGGGACACCTTGAACCTTGGCGATGGGGTAGGAAACTTCCCAGAGATCAATGAGTTCTTTTACCTTTGGGTCAGTTGCGTCTTTGTCGTATTGCGCACGATTCCAACCAACAGCATCGAGTCCGGTCTTGATAAACGCATCCGGATCGGCACCATCGTTCCAACGTTCCTTTTTGTCGTGATAGGCCTTATAGAGGGCCATTTCGATCTTGTGGAAGTTGGACTTGGGATCTAAGGGTTTCAGTCCGGCAGCTTTGTCTTTAACAAGGGCTACAGCAAAGAGAGTTGAACCTTGGAGGCCGTATTTTCCTTTTGTCTTCAAATGGAAAGGGACGAATTCCATGTCCGGGAGTTTTCCCATAACAGCTTTGTCGACGGCTTTAGCGTATTTATAGCAGAAGGGGCAGTCGTAACTGAAGACTTTAATAACGGTTCCTTTGCCGATATCGACCGGGCTTTCAAGGACCACGTAGTCCGTGCCTTCTGTTACTGCAGCAAAAGAAAGTGGAGCGGTTAGGGCCATGGAAAACGCAAGTACTGCGCCCATAGCATTTCTTCTTGTGATACTCATGATGTTTTTCTAACTTGTGTATTTGACGATGAGAAAAAGTTTTGGCTTTCGGAGAAGAGTCTCGCTCTTCTCCGAAACTAGTTAAGTTTCAGGAAACGGATTTGCTACTTGGTACTTTCCTTTTTACTGGACTGGCCAAAGGCCTTATTGATGCGGAAAGGCATTGCCTGGTAACCCATGGAGCCGTTGATGCGGATTTCTACGGCTGGATCCTTTTTGCCCCAGTCAAATTCCATGAGGTAGGGCGACGGATTGCCGATTGCTCGTCCGTTTTGAAGCTGCATTTCGGGTGTTGCAGAGTAAACCATGACGGAGTCTTTGTCAGGTTCGTATTGGGTGAGTGAGGTAACGGGGCTGTACCAATTGTGGCCTCGCTCTTTGCCGAATTCCCAAACCTGTTGAACCGTGCCATTCTTCTGGTCAATCTTATAGACCACTGCACGGCTGTATTTCATGGTTGGCATGGCAGGCTGCTCAAAGCCGCGGCCGTCACCGTTATCGAAAGCAGTGACATAAACTACGTCTTTATTGCTCTTGGAATCGATACGGAAAGCGGTGTGCTGCGTCCAGGTGTAGTCAAAGTTACCTTCGCACTTGCCGTTTTCACATTTGACAGGCTTACCGTCCTTATCAATGGGTTTGAGAACTTTTTTGGCGAGATCCCCTTTCCAGCCGTCCGGGGCGGAGAGGATCCACTTAACTTTCTTGTCCCGACCAATTTTGATGATGGCAGACTGATGGCGGGAACTAATGATGATAGAGTCATCTGTCGGATCATAGTCGACGGAGTTGACGTGAGCCCAGTTACGGCCAGCCCCTACGCCGGAGATATCACCGAATGTGTCGGATTTTTCCATTTTGGCAAGGTCTTCGGCCGAAAGAGATTTGCCAGCATGAGAAGCATCAAGGTTCAGGCAAACTGCGCCTTGATCAAGAGACTTAATGACGATGTCACGATACGGGTCGAGGATATCAAAGAGGCGCCATTCGTCTACAACTTTACCTTCTGGTGAGAGTTCAACAATAACGTCGCGGACAGTACGGACATTCTTTCCGTCGGGTCTCTTGTAATCGCTGGAAGCTACACGTAGCAGATAATTTCCGTTTTGGGCCTGATCAAAGGAGTGTGAGAAATCGTTGTAAGCAGGCGGCAATCTGCGGTTAAAAATTTCACGTCCCATGATGTCGTACTTAACGTAGCGTTGGCCGTACCCCCAAGTTAGAGCTCCGTCCTTACCCTGTTGGAAACCCATCATGACGCCTGCGCGGTACGGATCTTCCATGTTGTAGATCGAATCTGGCAGAAGATACCAACGTACAGCCCCCGTGGTATCGATGATCGCGTTCTGAGGATAGAAGGTCCATTCAATAGCGCCTCCGGTTGGGTTATTCCAGATGAAGCGGGCACCTTTGGAAGGAGCGGTAAGGAGGTTGTTGACGAGATAGAGACGATCCTTATATTTTGGATCAACTTTGACAACTGTGGTGTCAAACATAGTGGACTTAAGCGAAGGGCTGCCGTTCACTTCACCGTAAACGGGTGGAGCATAAACTTGGTAGGACTCTTTGATGTCTTTTTTCTCGCCTTTTGCGTCGATACGGGTATAGGTCACTTCTATCGTGTTCACGTAGTCCGGATAGAGTCCGAAGACCGGAATGCCAGCATGAGTCATAACTTCTTCAGGGGTGACCTTGTAGCTGATTTCCTGACCGTCCTTTTTCGGTACGATGCGAACGGAAACATTTTCAAGTTTGTATCCGCCATTGCGGATGATAGCGGTTAAGGGAGCGATGCGGTAAGGATTAGTAATAATTTCCCCGATTTGGCCTTGTTTCGGGTATTTGACGGCAGGTCCGGAAGAACCGCCGGCAGCGAAGGCCCCGCCTGCTAATGCAAAGGCAACAGCGGCAATCATGGTACGAACAACAAGTTTCTTTTGCATGTTTTCTCCTGTGAGGTGCTTTTCGAATAAGTCGAAATGGATAAAGAACATGCGGAAAATTCTAGGAGCTGACTCAAGAGAGGAAAATTGTCAATTCCATTTATAATTTTGAAATAGTTTAAACATTAAATTTCAAATAATGAAAGAATATCCATCGTTTGTGGAGTTGCGGCTTTTGCAGGAACTTTTTAAAGAAAGTAATTTGACAGCAGCGGCCGCAAAATTGTCGCTGACCACGCCGACAGCTAGTCACTACCTCACTCATTTGCGAAACATATTTGACGACAGACTTTTCATTAAGGCAAAGAACGGACTTGTGCCTACTAGCAGAGCAGAAGAAGTGGTGGAAAAGGTGAATGCTGCCGTGTTTGCGCTTGAGGCCCTTATTTCCCAAGAAACCTTTTGTCTTTCTAAAGTTTCACGCACGATACGTATTGGTTGTGTAGACAATGCGCCTTACAGTATTTTTCCAGGCATCCTCCACTTCATCCTTGCTCGTGCACCAGGAATTCAGCTTAAGTTTGAGGAGTTAAAGGGAAACAAATTTGAAAAGGTACAACGGAGCGAACTCGATTTCTTTATTTCGCCTATCGTGAAATCTCTTCCCCCGGGTTTTAAGAGCCTTAATTTATCTAAAAATGAATATTGTCTACTGGCACGTACTGATCACCCTTTGGCGCGTACTGGGGAAGCGGTAAGTGATGCAGAGATTTGCCGCTATCCGTTTATCGATATACGAGTCGGCGAACCTCAGAGCAGTTGTAGGACCTTGCGTGAAGAGGCATTTCCCCGCTGGAAGAATGCAAGAAGTTTGGTAATCAGTCCTTACTTTCTTCCTTTTGTCCCGAGCCTTGAAACGTGCGACTGTCTATTGGTCGCTCCCCGTAAGACCTCAGAGAAGTTAATACTTCGATATGGCATCACAGAGGTGAAGACGAGAACCCCTGGAAAGGTCCAAATTCCACGTCTTATTTGGCATGAGAAGACGGATAAAGATCCCCTTCTGCAGTGGTTTAGAAGCTCGCTTTTGATTGTCTCAACGACAGATTCAATGAAAAAGAATTAGGCAGTTAATAGAGCACTTGACGCTAACGTCACATGTAACTGTTTAACCAAACTCTAGGGAGCGGAGAAGTATTGACCTTTAGCCTCGCAGATTTTGTGGAGATCGACGGCTAACGCCAAGAAGGGGTCGTTGCAAAAATTGACTTTTATCAGACCATCACCCCCTCTAATTCTTTCAATTCAATTGAGAGAGAAAAAAAGCTAGCACCTTGTAACAATAATATTTTCGTTTAAAGATCCGGATATAAATGCCGGAGCTTTATGCGAGCGTCGCCAGTTGTAAATTGCCAATTGACGACTCTTTTTTCAGCATTTCTCTGAGCAATAAAACTGTTAACGGTGTTCCGGAGAACGTTTATATCGGCGACTCTAAACGGAATGCATTGTCGCTTCAATATGCTAAAGCCTATCTCCGCTACGTTAAGCCAGGAACCGTGCTTGGGCGTGTAGTGCAGCTCCAGCTTATCGCGTAACCGGTGCGCTTCCTCTGGATCGAATCCTGTCTTTGACACCAAAATCACTGGGTCCCCAGAGTCCTTTCGGCTTTAATTAAGTTTTTTAACTGTAAAACTCCCCTCCGGATTTTTATTTCGTCTTTCGCTAAATCTGATAAACGGCGCCCAGAGCTTCCTTGTCCGTATCGAAGCGTGTCTTCAGACAGTGTGCAAGCTCGTTCTTGTCTGCTACGGGCGGCAGAGGAGTTAAATCTACGCAGTTCATGATCCAGCTTAGGTCTGTCTCTTCGTACAGGTGTATCGGTGCATGTGGATCATCATCTTTAGGCCGACGCAGGATTTGTCTTAACGGCCTATAAAGGGCCGGCTGTTCTTTGTCCAGCTGAACCGACAGCTTGGCGGTGTTGAGTGCCGCAAGTATTTGTTCTGTCGTCATTGGGCTGCCTGCAAGCTTGAGCTTCTTGCTTAATATTCGAAGCAGGATGAGAGCCAGAACGCAGATCAAGACCTGTGCTTCAATGTGTTCATCTGTGTAGACATACATCGGCCTTAAATTGAAGTTTGTCTTCATAATCCGGAAGCATTCTTCAATCTGCGCCTGCTTTTTGTATTGTTCGATAATCTCCCAGCCCGACAGTTCTTTCTTTTCTTCTGCCGGAAGTTTTACCCATTCCTTGTCGAACTCTCGAGAGTCTTTAAACAAATAGGCGTAATAACCGGCAAGCTTCTTATCTTTAGCGAGCTTCTTCTCGTTGATTTTCTGGGCTTTATTTTTCCCGGTCTCAATGTATTTTTTCCAACCGAATGTGGCCAGCGGGAGCTTGGCATGATGAGCAATAGCTTCTCTGGCACCTTGCTCATGCATTTCAATTTTGAACATGTCTTCCCGATACCGTTTCTCGCTCCAGCCAATGACCATTCGGTAATTGGTTTGAACGACTCCGTCTTCATCGATAAGACTTGAAGGAATGATTTTTATCTTTCGTTCTTTTTCCTTATCCCATTGCCAGCCTGTGTCTTTAAGCCATTCATCTACAGAATCTTGCTTGGCTTTGGATAAGCTGTGCGCCAGCAGAAAGCCCTGATTTTCTTTGACCAGCCGGATCAGGTTCGCATTCGTATTGAGTCCGTTGTCTGCAACAACAACGGCGTTTGTAATCTTGTAAGTTTTGGCGAGTTCGTCAATCGAGCACTTCATGGTTGTCTTCTCCGAGCTATTGCCCGGATAAACTCTGAAGTCGATAGGGATTCCGTCCCTGTCGACAACCATCGCAATGGAGACGATCGGATCCTTTCTGCATTCTTTCGACGGCCCTCTCATGCGTAGAGAGCTTGTTCTGGCTCTTTCAAGCTTCTCAATGAGCTGTCTTCTCTCTTCAGAGGTGGCTCCTGAAGGAAGCGCACTGAGCTGCTTTTCTACTTCCATTGCCCACTGGTGCTCATCGTCCCAGACCGTTTCGAACCAGGTATTTGTTACGTCGTAAAAGACCACGGATAAATCACGAGGCATTGCTTGATTCAAAGCTTTATTCAGACCTCGCAGAATAGGTTTTTTGATCCGAGCGGCAAAGGAAAGCATCCGGTAAAGGCTTCTTAAATTAGTCTCGGCCAAGGAATTTCCGAGCCAATTCGTTTGAGAGCGGTAATGTTTCAGATGAGAGCTCGGGGAGACGATTCTGTTGACAACCGTCTGCCAAAGCAGTGCCTCGGCATCAAATTCAATATCGGTCTTGGATTGCCGATACCGGACCAAAGCTTTTAATTTGAGAGTTTCATTCCAGATTGGCTTGAGGATGTAGTTTGCGTAACAAAGCACCGGCTCTCCGGCATACGGAAGAGACGGACGCTTCTTCGGAATTTCCTCTAAAAGCTGCTTTGTTCTCTCGGTAGCTTGATTGGGTGCGGATCTTTTCTTTAGTTCAGCGCGGAGTTTCTCTAGAGCCAAAGGATCCTTAGCAAGTAACTCTGACTTACTTCCCAAGGCTTTCCCGATGCAGCCTTTTGTGGACTTTTTCCCGGACTTTGTCGTATAGACGATCGAATAGCCTTCGTAGAGCCGGTCTCCTCGGATTACTAAATACATAACGATCCTCGCTGTTGTGCACGACTAATTATACCACAATTCGCTATAAATTCGCTATCATAAAATAATTTAAAAGGTGGGCTAAAGAAATTCGGAGTTCCCTTGTTGAGATACTCCGAAAATTATTGAGGTCTATTTAGCTGTCAAACGCAGGAAGAAGCAGAGAGGATCAGCCGTTAAGAATTCCTATCCGTATTGGGAGGCCAGCTGATTTCGATGACTTTTCCTCTCTGTCCCTGGTGAGATTTCTCACTTCGATGCTCTACCGAAGCAAGCTACTTCTTTCCCTTAACACACGCTCTGATGGTTTCGATGATCTTCGATGTGTATTCTCTTGCCTGTTCCGGATCGCTTCCCACAATCAGATAGTGAGGAACGGCATCGTGGTATTCCTCGATCGTAGTCGGAGATTCTTCCACCAAAATTTTCATAATCTCAGGACGAAGCAGCTTCCTCGCATACGGCACATCCGGATAATGCAAATCAATTTCCTCTTTCAAGGCAAGCAGTTTTTCTTCTACCGGATCGACAGATTCAGGATGTTCATTTTTAGGGGTATTTTGCGGCTCTATTATTTCCACTGACGAAACCTGGTTTGGCCGAAACTGTACTCTTGTCGGCTTCCGAGAAGTACTCGCGGCTGCCAGCTGCTCTAACTCTTCGACAATTGGCTTTAGAGCTCCCTCCGCATTGGAGAACCAATCTGCAGACCAAATTCGACGAACTCTCCAACCCAAATTCTCAAGGATTTGCTGACGCAAAGCGTCTCTGTCACGAGCACTCTTAGCACTGTGATAGGAGGCTCCGTCACATTCAATCGCCATGAGATAACGATTCTGATCATGAGGATCTAAAACAGCAATGTCGATAAAGTAACCGGCGGCGCCGACCTGATAGTGGCACTCGAATCCAAACTCACGCAATTTATCGGCAACTGCAATTTCAAAGTCACTATCCGGTTCTCTGGCGCCCTGGGGTTCCCCTCTTCCGGCATTGTGCTCGCTGGCCGTCTCGATGAAACCGCGTAATGCCGACAAACTTTCGAAAGACGTAGAAGACTCTTGAGGATGGATATCGGTTCCCTGCATAGAGCTGAAAACATGCATTCGTTTTCGAGCTCGCGTAAAAAGCACGTTGAGACGCCGCCAACCGTCGGCACGGTTAATCGGTCCGAATCGCTGAGGAACTACATTAGTTCCCGGCGCTTTTCCGTAAGTACAGGAAATAAAGACTACATCTCGTTCATCACCTTGGATATTTTCCAGATTCTTGATGATGAAAGGATCGGCCATGTTGTACAGCTTGTCCATCAGTTCTTTTTCGGACGGCCGATTAACCAATCGAGTTTCCAGAAGTTCTTCAATCAAAGTCTGCTGACCGGCGTTCATCGTGACCACTGCCAAACTCTCGTTGGGATATCGCCTTGCATGATCAATGATGGCGTCGACTACTTTTTCCGCCTCGTGCCGATTAATTCCTTTATCGAATTCTCCGTCCGGGATGTACGTGAAACGCAACCCTAAATCGTCGGAAGAAATCGTCGGGGACGGAAAAATAATCAGCTTGCTGTCGTAAAAATGTTCGTTGGAGAATGCAATAAGACTTTCATGGCGGGAACGATAATGCCAGTGCAGCATGCGCTTCGGCAGCCAGTTTGACATCGTATCAAGAATACTTTCATTTTCCCCAAGGATTGAACGTTCATCCGGTTCTTCCTCATCCGAGTCCATAGTTCCGTAGCCTGTCTTCTGGAAAAATGACGTCGGAGGAAGCTGTTTAGGATCTCCGACGATAACCGCTTTATCGCCTCTAAGCAGAGTGCCCAATGCGTCTTCCGGACGGATCTGGGAAGCCTCGTCCATGACAATCAAATCAAATTTCAGATGCCCCGGTTCCAAGAATTTAGCGACAGCCAAAGGGCTCATCATCCAACAAGGTTTAATTTCCATAATCGCTTCGCCGGCTCGGCGAAAGAGCTGACGGAGCGGGAGGTGCTGTTTTTTCTTGTTGATTTCATGTCTAACGAGACACATTTGCGTGAAGGAACTGACTTTGGAGCCTTGGGTTCCAGCTGGCGGCTGTCGCTTCATCAGCTCCTGGGCGATAAATCTTCGGTTGAACTCAGTGAGTTTTTCATCTTTATCCCTGAAGATAGAACAATTCTTTTCAGAACCGGTTCCTGTGGAAACAAGGATGTCTTTGCATTTTTCAGCAATTTCTTCAGAAAGTACGTTATAGATCGCGTTATAGACATAATCAGAGAATTGCCCTGAAGGAATTTCACCCCTAAGAAGCCGATCCCACATAGGCAATATTCCGAGCGGTGCAACTACGCTCCTGTGATGCATGTATCTTGACCAGGTTTTTAGCTCGTCCGGGTGGGACAAGGAAAATTCATTGCGCTCAATCACAGACTCGAAATCTTCAGAATCGTATCTCCTCAACCAATCGTTAAGATCGACTTGACCAAGCTTTATAAACGCCTGCTTGACATTGTCTTCATCGTTCCGATTCTTTTCTAGCTGAGATAAACGGTCAGTAATTGCTTTAAATTCCTCTCTATTCCTCAGGGCTAATACGTTTTTCTGAAGAGTCTTATTCTCCATCTCAGAAAGTCGTTGCGTAAGAAAAAGTGTCGCTTTTAGTTTTTCGGCTTGTTCCGAGGCAGTCCCTTCTTTTGCTGCGCTCTGTATATTTGATGTAAAGCCAAAACTCTCCTCCGTCTTTCGAGCGGATTCAATTGAACGTCGCAGATCCTCCGTCTCTACTGCAGCTTCGAGAATATCTTCTGCTGTCAGCTTTCCGCTTAAGACACAAGATATAATCTGCGAGAGACGGCGTTCTACTCGATCGCAAAACGCCAAAAGAGCGTTAGCGTCGGATTCCCAGCCTTTGTCAATTTCATGGGAAGATTCAGGGAAAAATGTCCTGAGATCCGATATCGAATCAAGAATTTGAGTCGTAGTCGATTTAAGGTCCGAAGACTGGCTCTTGATCGATCCAAGTAAAGTGGAACTTAGCGCGATAAGATCGTTTCCTACCCCGACATTAGGGCCGAAACCGATCCCCCATTCCGACCTGATCCGTTTGTACCAGTCTCTCAGTGCCTGGATATCTTTGAAATTCGTTCTGCGCCCCTCAAAGAGGTTTCCAAATTTCTCCCGGTAACCGTAACAATCTCCAAGCTCTTTGTTCCGCGTTTGGAATTCACGAAGTTTTTCTAAATGTCGAGCAATTTCCTTCGCATTTCCCTTCGGGTCAACCGAAATAGAAAGCAACTTTGCTTTGGCATTCCGGTAGCTTGAGGATAAGAAAGAGAAGAAACCGCTGTTTTTAATTTGACCCTCTATTTCTGCGAGATCCTCAACTTCCAACGCCTTCTCTATCGAAAATACAGAGCTTAGTTCCTCTTCCGTTTGCTGAAGCCAGGCCAGTTGCTTCTCTATTCTGCGGAGTTCTTCATCCGCACTGATGTCGTCAAAGAACGGTGCACGATGAGCGATCAAGTCCGTCCGAATAGATTCTGTAATCTGCAGCCATCGTAGGAGAAATGCGTATCCGGATGTATTCGGCGTCATTCTGGACGCAATCGATTTGGGAAGCGATGCTCTCAGGTGAACTAGAAGATTTTCTAATGTTCCAACCTTCTCAATTCCGCTCCTAATCGTCTTTAGGACCTCAAATAGGTCTTCAATGGAGTGATCTGCCTTTTCTTTATTCAGCCCTATGCTTTGAAGCGTCGGAAAGTCGAATGTTTTGCCCTCCAGGATATCGCTCAGAAGTTCCGGCTTTACCTTAGTGCCGAGTTTTGAGTATCCCTGATGAATTTTTTCCAGCGTAGAAAAATAAACGTCTCCTTCGGAAAATGTCCCGTGTTCTTTAAGAATCCGTACGGCTTCCGAGAAATCTGCCTTCTCCTCTAATCTAGGAATTTCCTGAAACATCTGCTCGAGGCAGGCCAGCCGCTTATCGGCGAAGCCGAGCGAATTGGCCAAAGAAGTCAGCAAGGCCTTTCGTGAAGAGAGATTTTCTTGCCAGCATCTCAAAGACCGAAGAAGCTCATCGGATTTACGGTTGCTAATAGCATCCTCTGTGTAAACACCAAACCACGCGCATTTTGTAATTGAGTTCTCTCCGCTTTCTTTGCGCAAAGTCTCAGTAATGTCCAGGATAAGAGAAATGTTTTCTTTGTATTCCTCTTGTTTATAGGGCGTGAAACTCTCTCCGCTGACCTGAGGTATAACCGCCCTTCTCTCCTCGGGAGGAACACCGCCTTGATAACGAACTTGTGCGGCAAAAATTTCATGAATCGTTTTTCCGGTTCCACCCCAACTCGTATTGATGCGATCTGCGTATTTATTCAGAATGTCTCTGTAATTTCGGTAGCCGGAAACCAAGTTCTCGAACTGACGAGGATTAGTATGCGGCAGTTTGAGATCGACTCGGACTTTGAGATCATCAAATATCTGATGCTTATTGGCGGAAGCCGCCTGTTGAATGGACAGGCAGAAGGCTCCGAGACCGGCAGCCTCCAGACGTCGTTTTACGACATCCAGGGCGGCGGTTTTTTCTGAAACAAACAGAACTGTTTTGCCTTTATGCAGAGCCCCTGCGATCAAATTTGTGATTGTCTGAGATTTGCCGGTGCCGGGAGGGCCTTCAATCACCAAATTCCGGTCTTTGCTTAGAACATCAATCAGAGCACTGTGTTGAGAACTGTCTGCCTTATCGATGAGCGGGACATTCGTTTCAAGATCCTCAATCTTATCTATGTGGTAATCCTCTCCGAGGACGTCGGAGCAAGACTGAGTCTTTACTTTAAACAGGAAAGACAGGAGAGGACTGTCGAAAAAACTTTGGATTCCTCCAGGCCACGACTCAGGCACCAGATCCCGATACATCATGAGTTTTGAAAACTCTAAATTTCCAAGGACCACATATCGGTGCAGTTTCCAGTCTTTTTTTAAGCTAACCGCTTTTTCTACCCTGTCAAAGTACTTCTCAAGGTCCTCCAACGATCCGTCCTCGTCGGTTCTTCGCTGCGGTAGGCTAACGTTGTAATCCGTCTTAAGTTTTTCTTCCAAAGACAAGTTCTGCTGAGGCTCTTCATTCGCGGCACTGATCGTGTATTCATAAAGAACACCCGCCTTTCTCGATCGTTTGCTAGACATTTCCACCGGATACGTCACCAGGGGTGCGTAATAGGATTTACTCGAACTGTCTGCTTCTCGCCACTCCAAAAAGCCGAAGATGAGATACAAAGTGCCAATACCCAGTTCTTCTACACCGCCTCGGTAAGTTCGGTAAATGTTCTTTAAGTAACCGTCTAAGGCTTTTTGGTACAAAATCGCCCTCAGGTGTCTCTCCGGCAGAGGGCCAGCTTTTGGTGATGGGATTCGAGCCTTCCCGTTGCGTCTGAAATTTTGCAGATAGCCTTTAAGATCCTTGTAGCCTTCATAGGCGAGCACTTGATTAACCTTCGTCAGCTCCCAATGATCTTTTCTCAGTACCTCCTCGAGCGCCCTGGACAAAGAAGACGTTCCAGCTGCAGAGAGTTCTGTAATTTCCTTATTCAGCAAAGAGAATAAGTCTGACGTTTTTTCAGTCGTCTTTTTGTCTTTCTCCTGCGGTTCGAGCCAGCAAGGGATTCCTAGAATTTCGGCCCACTGCTCCGCCTTCGGCCCCTCATTCTGAAATCCGAAGCGAAGTGCTTGTTCCGGTTCTGGATCGGGAACGCAAGCGAAAGAAATATCCTTTCCGTCTTCTAAGTCCCTAATGATTTTGTTGGAGTCGACACCTGCAAATTTTAGAAATTGCTTTGAACTTTTCGAAAGGATCGGCGTATTTAAGAGCTTGTTACGAAGAGACAAGTCCAGCAGCTTCCTGCGAATCGTGTCTAACGTTGCGGCTGCTTCATGCTCGCTCACGTAAATCGTTGCCGCCTCCAGGCCTTTAGATTGTTCACTGTTCTGCACAGTCTTCTCCAAGGAAATATTTAACTATTATTATTCGCGTGCTACTTAATCTGCATCTGATGTAAAACAGATACTGTGCATTTTCTTCGCGATTTTGTAATGATAAATCCTCCCGAGTTTGATACTTGATTTTGGGCTTAACCCACGCCCGCTCTGGGTTTAAGCCCAAAAAATTTTACCGTCAACGTAGCATAAATGTAGCACTATATGGTATAATTGAGCTATCTTGGTCATGGAGGGCGGCGATGCCTCTGCACGTTTCAATTGTTTCGGTTAAGAATTACAAGTACATCCGTGTTTATTCAAGCTATCGAAATGAAAAGGGACAGCCCCGCTCCAGACTTATTGAAAATCACGGCCGGCTGGATACCGCTCTCTCGAAGGATCCTCAATACGTTGAGAAATTAAAGGAACGTATTGCCAAGGAAAATCAGCTTGAGGCGAGCACTAAGGCTCAAGAAGTAGAAAAACAAGCCAAAGAGAGAATGGATAAGCTCTCCCAAGCAGCCAAAGGACTCAACGACAAACCCGGATGTTTTAAGACTTACAACGTCGGTGCGGCACTTATCAGAAAAGTCTGGTCTGACTTGAAGCTTCCTGAGATGTTCAGGCATTTACAGCGAAGCAGAAAAATTGGGTATTCGTATGATCAGACAGCTTATTTGCTGACAGAGCAAAGACTGCTGCAGCCGGCGAGCAAGTTGAGAAGCTTCGCCAATCGATCCGGAAGCATTATTGATCACGCAAAAGTCGATCACCTGGAAGATTTATATAAAGTTCTGGATCTTCTCCAAGAAGATAAGGCCACCATCGTGAGGCATCTGAACCGAGAAATCCAGAAGAAAACCAAAAGAAAGGTAACGGCAGCCTTTTACGACGTAACCACCTATTCCTTCGAGAGTCGCTGCGTATCTGACTACAAAGACTTCGGCATCAGCAAAGATCATAAGGTCAATGAAGTTCAAGTTGTTCTTGGATTGGTCATGGACGAAAACGGCATACCTATCGACTACGAGCTTTTTAACGGCAATACCAACGAGTTCGGAACAATGGTTCCGCTCATAGAGAAAATAAAGAAAACTTATCACCTTAAGCAGCTCATTGTCGTAGCCGACCGCGGTCTTAACAGCTGTCAGAATCTGTTTGATCTTAAAGACATCGGCTGTGATTTTGTTATTGCTCAAAAATTCAGAACAACCTCCGAGCACTTGAAAAAGCAAATTCTGGACCAAGAAAACTGGCAGGACTTCGATTACAACGAAGAAGGCGCAGAGGTTTGCCGATACAAGACGTTAGACGTAACGCAAGAGCTATACGAGATGAGAGAGAGCCCGACGACGCATCGTAATTACAAGACGTCAAATGTCCTTGGCACTATGAATCTCAAATGGGTTGTCTCACATAGTCCCTCAAGAGCCGCAAAAGATAAAGCAGATCGAGACAGGGCCATAGAAAAAGCCAAGCAGGCGGTCGCGGATCCAAGCCGACTTAAAAACAGGGGTTACAAGTCTCTCGTCAAAGTGCCGAAAGGCAAAGGCTCTCCCACGATTAATTGGGAGAAGATCAACGAACAGGCGAAATGGGACGGTTATTACGTAATCTGTACTAATTTAAACATATCTCCGCATGATGCTACTGCGATCTATCGAAAGTTATGGCAAATAGAAGACTGCTTCAGAGTAAGCAAGACATACCTCGAGGCTCGTCCCTGCTTTGTATGGACCGATCCTCACATCTACGGTCACTTTCTGAGCTGCTTTATCAGCCTGGTCATTGAAAAGTACATGCTTTATACCTTTAAGAACGAACTAGGCAAAGAAAAGATAACACACGAGAAAATGCTGGAAGCCTTGAGGACAGCTGAGGTTGTCTATGACGATATCAACCCTCAGGTACCGTTCTATATGAGGCTTTATGAGGCCGGTTTATTTGACCGGATGTCGGCATTGTTTAATTTGGAAGTCCTTAACCGAGTTGAGGTCCCGTCAAGCTTAAGGAGGAAACTGCATTTACCACTGACAAAGGTTGTAGCTACGCCGACGTAAATTTTAAAATTCTGAGAAGCCCGATGGATTCTAGCTTCTCAATGGATAAAGCCAGAATCCACTACCAAACTCGGGAGATCATATCTGATCAAGATCGCTTAGGAGACGTTTTTATAGACATCGCAGCCACCCAGCGAGACATCACGGAAAACGCTCGGTTACTCTTTCCGGATTGAAAAGAGAAATTCGTTCTCAAGCTCGGCCTATGCACGATACTTGTTCAATAGTTGCTCAATCTTTGCGCGATTCTTGTTCAATTTCTACTCAATTCCAAAAAATAGGTACTTTATTTGACATCAAGAACGCTTAGCCCCAGAAGGAAAAGTCTGTTTAATCCGATCGTTTAGAGATAAAAATCCCCTCTAAATTTTTATTTTATCTTTAGCGAAATTTCGCTGAAAAAACTGCTGTCATTTTCGAAATAAAAGATGAAGTGGCTCCCTCTCAAGCTAGGCCGACTCACAATACTTGTTCAATCTTGTTCAATTTCTGCTCAATCCTCAAAATAGAGGTTTTCTTTGACAGCCAGAACTCTCTGATCAACCAGCAAGGCCTTCTTTAAATCCTTCCTTAAAAGATAAAAGTCCCCTCTGAATTTTTATTTCGTCTTTCGCTGAATCTCGCTAACAGCGCCTAGAACTTCTCTCCGTATCTAGGCGCCTCTGTCGACCTTGTACGAACTTCTTGATCGTTACTTTAAGGAGTCGAAATTTGGAACTGCTTCCAGCAAACGGCAGGTGTAAGGATCTTTCGGACGATTAAGGATTTCTTCCGCCGATCCCGCCTCTACCACTTCTCCGGACTTCATCACAATGACTTCGTCAGCGAGATAACGCACAACACCGAAGTTATGAGTGATGAACAAGTACGAGATATCGCGGCTTCTTTGGATTTCGTTCAGAAGGTTCAGGATTTGAGCCTGCACCGAAACATCCAAAGCCGAAGTCGGTTCGTCACAAATCAGAAGTTTGGGTTCAACCACCAACGCACGAGCAATCGCCAAGCGCTGCCTTTGACCGCCCGAGAACTCATGCGGATACCGATTCAATGAATCGGAACGAAGTCCGCAAAGACCGATGACACCTTCAATTCTGCCGAGCGCTTCACTTGCAGGAATATCAGGATGCAGACTTTCCAGACCCTCAAGCAGAATTTCCTTAACGCACATTCTTGGATTCAAACTGGAGAACGGGTCTTGGAAAATAACCTGCATATCGACGCGGGCTTGTCGAAGTTCGGGACCGTTCAAGCTGCCTAAGTCCTTTCCATTTAAGAGCGCAGAACCCGTGATTTTTGCCTGCTGTCGCAGAAGCTGGAGAATGCCTCGGGCAACGGTGGTTTTGCCGCTGCCGCTTTCTCCGATCAGCGCTGTGGTCAATCCTCTGAGCACATCAAAGGAAACATTGTTGACGGCTTTGGCGTACTCCGTCGGATGCAGAAATCCGCCGCGAATCGGGAACCAAACGCTGTAATCTTTGACTTCCAAAATACGAGGCACATTCTTCTGCTCCCTTTCGACAACCACGTCACTTCGCGGAAGCTCAACCGGATCATTTTCAGGGAACAGACAGCGAACTTTTCGTCCGCCAATCTCCTGTAAGGCAACTTTATGCTCAGAGCATTCCGGGCGCGCCTTTTTGCAGCGTTCGGCAAATCGGCACCCGTGGAACTCTCGGTTCAGGCGAGGAACCATGCCCGGAATCGCTTCAAGCATCTGGCTCTTTTGCTTTCCTTCAGGCAGTGCCTTTAACAGGTTGCGCGCATAAGGGTGCAATGGTTTGGAGAAGAACTCACGCGCCGATGCCTCTTCCACTAACTCACCGGCATACATCAGCCCCACTCTGTCAGCGACCTGTGCTACCACAGCCAAATCATGAGTAATCAGCAGAATGCCGATGTTTTCGGTTTCCTTGAGCTGCTTTAAAAGATCAAGAATCTGAGCCTGAACGGAAACGTCCAGCGCCGTTGTCGGTTCGTCTGCAATGAGGTAGTTCGGCTCGGCCGCCAGCGCGATAGCAATCATCACACGCTGTTTTTGGCCGCCGGAGAGCTCAAACGGGAATGATTTCATTCTGCGTTCAGGCTCGGGAATTCCGACTTTTTTCAGCCAGTCGAGTGCCTTTGCTCGCGCTTCATCGCCGCGCAGCGGAGTATGAAGCAGAATCGTCTCGACAATTTGATCCCCGACGGTCATCACCGGATTTAACGACGTCGCCGGTTCTTGGAAAATCAGACTGATCTTGGAGGAACGAATATTGCGCATTGCCGCTTCCGGCAGACCCATGATTTCCGTTCCGTCAACGGTAACAACACCGCTCGAGACTCGTCCGGAGCTTGGCAGAAGTCTCAATAGAGAAAACGCCGTCATTGATTTGCCGCATCCGGATTCTCCGACTAAGGCGCAGATTTCTCCTCGATTCAACGTCAGACTCAGGCCGTCTACGACGCGAACCGTATCCTCGGAAGTGAGGATTTCAGTCACCATATTAGAGATCTGAAGCATTATTCCTTCCTCCCGATTTTGAGGACCAATCTCGGGTCGAACGCTTCCCGAACGGCTGATGCAAATAAGTTTGCAGACAACACAAGTGTGAGCATGAAAGTGAAAGCCGCGCAGAGGTTCCACCAAACAACCGGAGTGCGGGAAAGTTCAAGACGCCCAGCATTAATCATGGAGCCAAAACTGTGCGTTGTCGGATCAACGCCGACACCAACGTACGAAAGCACAGCTTCGTAAAGAACAATGCCGGAGAAATCCAACACCGCCACAATCAAAATGATGTGGATGACATTCGGCAGAACATGACGCTTCATGATTTTGAACGGTCCCAAACCGAAGGCACGAGCCGCTTGAATGTAATCAAGCTGAGAAATCTTCAGAGTCTCGGCGCGCAGCAGACGGGCGAGTGTGGCCCATCCCGTCAGACCGATGATGATCGAAAGCATGAATAGACGAAGGTCTGCTCTCTCAATGCCGGTTGCATACATGCCGGGATGAGAGTCAATAAAAACCTGGATCATCAGCACCGAGGCCGCAATAAGAAGAACGCTCGGGATCGAAGACAACGTGGTGTAGAGGTACTGAATCAAGTCGTCCACCCAGCCTTTGAAGAAGCCTGCACAGATTCCCAGCACCACGGCAAAAGGAAGCGTTGTCAAAGTCGCCAGTGTTCCGATCACAAGGGCGGTACGTACGGACTTAAAGGCTTGATAAAGAACATCGTTTCCTGTTTGATCCGTCCCCATCACGTGATAGTACGGCCAGAGCGCGCCGATCAGGCACCCGAGAACTATTAAGACAGAACATGTCGTCAGAATCGCTTCATAAGGAACCTCGTCGCGGCGCTTAAATAAAGTGAGCACTTCTTCCTTAAATGAGCGGCCTTTAGAACGGGAAATCAATCCGACCGTTAAGAACCACAGCAAAGCGCTAAGCGCCAGCCCCGCGCCTAAGCCACTGGCAGACTTAATAATGACGTCTTCTGCCCAATCAGCTCGAGCTTTAAGATGCGCGCCGCCGGCTTTCAGCGGTTCGTAATCACGTACAGGTTTGCCGTCTTCAAAGCGGGAAATTTTCTCAAAGGTCTGAGTCGCCAGCGGCATCGAATAAGACTTCTCTTCCGCCGAAGACGCTTTGCCGAGCGCTTTATCCAGAAGGGAATAGGCTTTGACGTCATAGATCGCGCGGCCGTCCTGAACATCAATGACGGGACGGAAGTGCACCGAATCTACGACGGAGAGCAGAAGAAAGAAACACAGCAGCGAAAGCGAGCACAGCGAGGCGCCGGAACTCACAACATAACGCCAGCGTGCTTTGAGCTCTTCGGAGCGGGCAACATGAATCAGATAAAACGTCAGTGCCGCAAGAAGAACAACAACCACGATATCCGTCGGAAGCAAAACAAATTTAGGCATCATTTCAAACGGATCCTCGGGTCGGCAATCGTATAAGCCACGTCAGTCAGAATCAGACCGATGACATACAAGACTGTTCCTACAAAAACCATCGTACGGACAATCGCGAAGTCCTGAGCATTGATCGCATCAATCGTGAAGCTTCCTAAGCCCGGAATGCCGAAGAAGCTTTCCATCACTAAGGAACCTAAAAACAGCATCGGGAGCACGGCAACCGTTGAAGTCAGAATCGGCAGGCTGGCGTTGCGCAGCACGTGTTTAAAGAGAACTGCCGTTTCGCTCAGGCCCTTTGCTCGAGCGGTGCGAACGTAATCCTTGTTGATTTCTTCCAGGAACATCGATCGATACAGCAGCGCGTCTCCGCCGATACGCGAGAAAACGCCGATCGCAATCGGAAGAATCAGGAACGAAATCATGGCCGTTCCCGTCTCAAAGCCTGAGATCGGAACAAGCCGCAGGACTTTGGAGAAAAGCCACTGCCCGAAAATAATGTAGAAAAGTGACGAGACCGACATCATGACAATGGCAAAGACCACGCCTCCGATTTCAAGCTTCGTGTGCCGGAAAAACACTAAACCTAAAGAAAACACAACAATCACAAAGACGCCAAGCAAAAAGGTCGGAAATGCCAAAGCAACCGAGGGCCACATTCGGTTTTTGATTTCATAGGCAATGTCGCGTCCTGCGTCTGACGCGCCGAGGTCTCCTACCATGAGACGCGCACTGTGCTGCCAAAAAATCGTATCGGTAAGCTTATCCGAGCCTTCGGCCTTCTCATTCCAAAGCAGCGGCTTATCGTAGCCGTGCTCTTCTTTCCAGTTCTGGATCGCTTCAGCGGTCACGCGTTTGCCGCCGATATTGAGGCGAGCCATATCGTCCGGCGTGTTGACCGTAAAGAACAGCATAAAGGTCAGAAGATTGACGCCGATCAGGATCAGGAAGCCGTAGCCGATGCGTCTTAAAAGATAACGAATCATTTGACTTGCTCCTCTGTGGTGCGTGCGGTCATTCTTTCCCGCTTCCTATGAAGGGCCACGGCCGGAATAGTCACCAAGGCCGACAGCAGAACAAAAACCAGCAGCGGCCAGTAAATCGGTTTGTTCCATTCTTTAATGGCCTTTACACGCGTCTCAGGATCGAGCCTCAGATACTGAATGTGATTGCGCACAACTTGCGTGGGTTTGCCGTTGTGCACCCACTGATGGAACGCTGCGGAGCTTGTCGGAAAGTAACCGAATGTCCACGGTGCGTCTTCCTGGACGATCTTGATCAGTTCATTAATGGCCTCGGCCTTATCCGGGCCTTCGTCCATATAACGCATACGGCTGAAGAGCTCGTCGTACTTCGGATTTTGGTAGTTCGAAGCGTTCTCTCCCGAGCCGCCCGTCTTGGACTTAGCGTTAGGGCCGTAAAGCAGGAACAGGAAATTTTCTGCATCCGGATAGTCGGCCAGCCAGCCCCATAAGAAGAGCTGGTGATTCCCGGAAATCACTTTATCCTGGAAACGGTTGTAGTCCGTGCCGCGGATATCGAGCTGAATGCCGATCTTGGCAAACTGCTTCTGGTACCAGTCGAGCACAGCCTTCGTTGAAGGAGACGCTGCCGCCTGGAAGTCGAGATTCAAGACTAAAGGCTCGCCGGTTTTTGCATCACGGCCGCCGGGGTAGCCTGCTTCAGCTAAGAGTTTCTTGGCTTCTTCAATGGATTTGCGGCGGACGAGTCCGTCTTCGGTCTTTTCGTAAACGATCGGGTTAAAGGCCGCAGCGCCGTCCTCTCGATATCCGAAAAGTCCCGGCGGCAGGGGTCCATGCGCGGGAGACGCCAGCCCTTTCTCAAAGATCTGGATATATTCTTCCCAGTCCATGGCAATAGAAATCGCCTGACGAAGCTTCTTGTTGCGCTCGCGCTCTTCGGGCGTCTTGCCTTCTCCTACGACCGGATCCATCCAGTTAAAGCCGAAGTACGTGTTTTGCGCTTCTATGGTCTGCGGAAACTGCAGTTTCTTTTCTTTGTACTCTTTTTCCTTTTCCGCGCTGTCCGCCATGCCGATCAAGAAGCCCTGACCGTTGTCGAGGCGTTCAATCTGCGGAGAGTCGTAGTAGCCCTGCAAGAACTTCGTGCGTAGCGGCACGCTTTCTTTTTCTGCCGTGATTTCAATCCGATCAATGAAAGGCAGCGGTTTTCCGCAGTCTTTTAAAAAGCCTTTTGCTTCGTCTCCGGGTTCACCCGTGCACGGATAGAGCTCCGTCTTTCGGAAATTCGGATTGCGCTCCATGACATGTTTGCGGTTTTCAATCGATTCCACCAGCATGTAAGGACCGGTGCCTACAGGCCAATAGTTCAAAGACAAGTTATTCTTGGCCATACCCTTCTGGGCGTAGAAGGCTTCTGCTTCCCACGGAACCGGCGCAAAGAAAGTCATTGCCAGCCAGTTGGGGAACTGGGGATACTTTCCTTTGACTTCGAGCCGCAGTGTGTGCTTATCCGGCGCCGATACGCCCTTGAGTTCAAACTTCCGTAAATCTAAGAACGGTAAGTCTCGATCGGAAGGTTTGAGGTCAGCGCGAAGACGCTTATCTTCCGCGCGCACCTGAACGGCAAAGTCTTTTAAGCCCGGAAGATAGTTCACCATCGTTCCGTAGACCGGAGCAATGATGCGGGGATTAGCCATCCGCTTGATCGAGTAAACGAAGTCCTCGGCGGTCAGTTCACGCGTACCTTTCTGCGGCAAATCCATCGGATTGTGCAGTTGGTCGATGACTTCAGGCGCTAAAGCGTGATTGACGTACTCGCCTTTCTCATTTTTAGCGAAGGCCGGATGAGGGGCAAACAAAATGCCCTTCTTAATCGGGATCTCGTAAACGCTCAGCGCAATCTCTTCCGCTGATGCAGTCTCCGGAAGAACCTTTCCGTCTTTATCCAAATAAACTGGCTTGACCACCTCAGCGGCAGAGCGAGGGATCAGACGATACGGCCGCTCTAAGAAGTGATATTGATAAAGCGGTTCATAGATACTATAGGTGTAAGGCGTCTCATCTGAAGAGTAAGAACTCGTCGGATCTAAATGCTTCGGACTGCGGCCTGAGAATGGCGTATAGAGCGTGTTGGAGGCAAGCTCTTTTTCCGTGTGAACGGAGTTCGGAATTTCTTTGCAGGAGGTCAGCGCGGCCAGTGCAAAGACAGCCGCCGACAGCTTAAAAAGTCTGCCGTAAGCTGCGCCGTATCCTACTTTAATTTTCACTGCTCTTCCTTTCGCCTATTTTGGGACGTGATATCTTATCAGATCGCAAAAAGTTCCAAAGAAATAAAACATTTAGGCACAGTTGCACACCTAGGGGTATTCCTATCTTTTTAAGTTTCACACAAGATTTTATTGATTCAGAAAAACGGGTACAAAGAAGAGTTTTCAAGCCTGATTCTCCGGTACCCGTTTGTTAAAATGCGCTGTTATGTGAGGCTGGGCTTCAAGGAGCCTTTTTGAGCGCGTCTAAGCGCGCTCGGATGAGAATTCGTTGATGGAAAAACACTATTTCGACTGGCCGGTTCGCGTCTACTACGAAGACACAGACTGTGCACGAGTGGTTTATTACGCAAACTACTTCAGATTCATGGAACGCGCACGCACGGAATGGCTGCGTGCGTTGGGCTGGAGTCAGGAGCGGCTGTACTCAGAGCTCGGCGTCGTCTTTGTCGTCGCCGAAGCCAAAGCCAAGTATAAGAAACCGGCTCGGCTGGATGATGAATTAGTGGTTCGATCAACGGTCACCGCGTGCGGCCGTACTTCTTTTGAATTTCATCAGGAAATTCTGAGAGGAGATGAAGTGCTCAACGTCGGAGACGTTCGCTGCGGCACGCTCGACGCGCACACATTCCGCCCGGTGGCTATGCCCGAGCCTATTTCAGAACAACTCAAAAAACTTTTAAATCATTAATCATTCGTTAGTACAAGGGACTGTGATGGAAGCATCTGCCGATTTATCAATCATTACTTTGGTTGCTCATGCGAGCGCCGTTGTTCAGATTGTTTTGGCTATTCTTTTGATTTTCTCTTTAGTGAGCTGGACCATTATTTTTCAGAAATGGTTCCAGATGAGCCGTGCAAGAAGAGAAGCCCGCAACTTCGACAAGCGTTTCTGGGGCGGTGCAGATTTAAATAAACTCTACGAAAGCGCCACCGAGCGCCGCTCTTCCATCGGCCCTCAGGAGGGCATCTTCTACTCCGGCATGACCGAGTTCTTAAGAAGCCGCGCGAGCAATCTCGAAGCCCGCGCCGGCACCTTCGGCGTCATTGACGGTGTGTCTCGCGCCATGCGCGCCCGTTATCAGAGAGAACTCGACATTCTCGAGTCGGGCTTGAGCGTTTTGGCCACCATCGGTTCCGTTTCCCCGTACATCGGTTTGTTTGGCACGGTCTGGGGCATCATGGACGCCTTCACCGGCTTGGGCAACCTGGAAAGCGCTTCGCTGGCTGTCGTCGCCCCGGGTATTGCCGAAGCTCTGGTAGCAACCGCGATCGGCCTGTTTGCCGCTATTCCTGCCGTTATCGGCTACAACCGCTTTGCTTACAGTCTGGATCGTCTCTCGAGCCAGTACGAAAGCTTCATGCAGGAATTCCAGAACATTTTGGGTCGTCAGGCCTAAGGACACAACATGGCACGTAACGGCAAAAGACGTCTTTTAGCAGAGATGAACGTCGTCCCGTACATTGACGTGATGCTCGTTCTCGTGGTGATCCTGATGGTCGCCGCCCCATACGTCAATCCTTCGATCGTCGATCTGCCGAAAGTCAATAAAGCGGCTCGCACTCCGGATAAAGTTGTCGAAGTCATTATCTCGCCAGACGGCAAACTCCAGATCCGCGATACTGCAAAGAAATTAACTCCGGTTGATTTTCCTCAGTTAGTCTCTACGGTCGAATCGATGCAGACCGACGGAAATCAGGTTCCGGTTGTCATTGCTGCGGATAAAACCGTCGCATATGAAAAAGTCATCGACGTGATGCGCAATCTACAAAAGGCCAACATCACGCGTATCGGTCTGTCATTGCAACTTGAAGGAAGCGGTGCCAAGTAATGGACGACTTATCTCCGAATCAAGCGAATCGGCTCTCAGGCGCTCAGGGGTATTGGGGCACGGCTTTTGTGCTCGCTTTAATCGCCCACGGGCTTCTTTTTGTGCTGCTCTTCGTTTCCATGCAATGGAGATCGGAGCCGACAGGACCCGTCTATGCCGAGTTGTGGAACGGCGACATGCCGGCGGCAGAAGCCCCGGCAGAGACGCAACCGGAACCGCAACCTGAGCCGGAACCCGAGCCTCAGTCCGAACCGGAGCCCCAGCCTGAACCTCAGCCGGAACCGGAACCCGCTCCCGAGCCTCCTGCTCCGGAAGAGCCTCAGCAGCAGCTGCCTCCGCCCCCGCCTCCTATCGCTCAGACGGATTTAGATCGTCAAGCCAACCTGCTTGAGGATCCGGACATCGTCCAAGAAAGACTCGACCGCGAAAAGAAGAAGCAGGAAGAGGAAAAACAACGCATTCTTGAGCGCGAACGTCAGCTTCAGGAAGCCAAACGAGCTGAAGAGCAGCGTAAAGCCGAAGAAGCTCGCCAGGCTGAACTGCGCCGTCAGGAAGAAGAACGACGCATCGAAGAACAGAAGCGTCAGGAAGAGCTGAAGAAACAAGAAGAGCAGAAACGCTTAGCGGAAGAAAAACGTAAGGCTGAAGAAAAAGCAGAAGCCGAACGCAAAGCTAAGCAGGAAGAACTCAAGAAACAAGCTCAGGAACGCGAACGCAAGATCGCTGAAGAAAAGGCTCAGCGAGAAAAAGCCCTAGCTGAAAAACGCAAGGCTCAAGAAGAACTCAATCGTCAGAGAGCCCAAGAACAGGCTAATGCCGCCCGCAGAAAAGAAATGCTCAGCCGCTTAACCGGCCAGAGCGGATCTGCCATGGGTTCAGGCTCCGGCGCCATGACGAACTTCCAGCAAGCCCAGTACAACAACCGTATCGTTGCCTGCATCCGTCCGCATATTACGTTTAATACGCCGGCCGGCGCCAAACGCGGAATGTACGTTGCCAAGTTCGATGTCCGTCTGCTCAAGAACGGTCAGAAGGCTGTTCCGCCCAAGATGATCAGCAGCAGCGGTCTGAAGGCTTTCGATACGGCGGTGGAAAAAGCGATTCTGATGTGCAATCCCTTCCCCAAACCCCCGGTAGGAGACATTCCTTCTTCTATTACATTGACATTTGATCCGGTTGACGACGCAAACGGTCGTTAACCTAACGGAGACAGCCTATGAGTACCTCGGCAGCCGCATCCGCCGAAATCGCCAAAGTCGCACAAACAGCGGTTACGACAGAAGAACTTTTAAGCGGCGACAGCAACATCCTGGATCAACTCCTGCTGATGTTTGAAAAAGGGCTTAACCAGCCGATCATCTATTGGCAGCTGGCCTCCATTCTGGGCTCACTGTTTTTAGCTTGGCTGCTTGGCAAATACATCCGCATGCGGATTATTAAGCACTTAGCCGCTAATGAAATCATCGAAAGCGACGAGATCAAAGCGGAAGAAGGCGAAGCCCCGGTCAAGCCTGAACATCGCGAGAGCGCCTTCTGGGCAAAGGTAAGACGAGGCATTGAGACGCTGATTTTGCGGCTGAGTTTCCCGCTGCTTGGAATGTTCTTCATCGCGGTCAGCACCTTTACCGTGCGACTTTTCGGCTTGCTTCCTAAGAAAGCCCTGCCGCTGGAATCTATTGCGTGGTTGATTCTCGGGGCCTACGTTGTGATCCGCACGGTCGTATTTCTGCTGCACTCGCTTTCGCGCAAATACAACAGCAGTTTGGATAACTTCCTGACGTTTTCGATTTGGGGCGGTGTCGCGCTTCAGATCGTCGGCGTGCTGCCTAAGTGCGTGGAATTTATGCAGACCACCAAAATTCCGCTAGGAAGCACCAACGCAACGGTTTGGTCTGTCTTCCTTTCCGGCTTCTCGATTGCCTTAGCGCTCTTTATCGCGAAGTGGATCGGCCAGTTCTTTGAGAAATGGATCAACAGCCTGCCGACCATGGAGTCCAACGTCCGCGTTGTGATCATCCGGGTGGTCAAGGTCGTTTTAGTGACGATTGCGATTTTGATCGGTCTGGCTTCAGTCGGTATTGACATCACCGTACTCGGCGTCTTCGGCGGTGCCATCGGTGTCGGCTTAGGTTTCGGCTTACAGAAAATTGCCTCTAACTACGTCAGCGGATTCATTATTCTTCTGGATAAGAGCATCAAAATCGGAGACTTGGTGAACGTTTCCGGCGTTGAAGGTATTGTGACGGACATCAAGACGCGCTACACAGCGGTTAAGGCTTACGACGGCAGCGTAACGATTATCCCGAACGAGAATTTCGTCACCAGCAGCGTTCGCAATACCTCGTACCTGTTGGGTCCGGGACGTGCGACCGTCATGATGAGCGTTGACTACAGCGCCGACATTGATGAAGTCATTGAGCTCATGACCGATATCGTCCGAAAACAGCCGCGCGTGCTGATCAATCCGGCGCCCTACACCATTCTGACGAACTTCGGAGCCGACGGTATTGAACTGACGTCGTACTTCTGGGTTCCCGACCCCGAAAAAGGCACCGCGACTTTGAGGTCCAACATTGGTCGCGCGATGTTCCGTGAATTCAACAAGCGCAAGATCAACATTCCGTTCCAGCAGAGGGATCTGCATATCATTTCGATGCCGGAAGTGATATGCAAAGTCGAAAACGACGTTCCTGCCCCATCGAAGTCCGAAGCAAAAGCAGGAACATAACGGTTTCTAACCTCTAATCAATCTGAAAAGTCGAAGCTCAGCCCTTCGACTTTTCTTTCTTGAATCTCTAATCCTCAAGTCCAACATCTTTCAAATTTTTCCGATATGTTTCGCAAGTTAGGCCCGTGGTTCATATTCGTCGCTGCATTGTTCGTCATGAGTTTAGGTATCGCACTCGTGAATCGAGGCAATCTCGGAACCACGCCCATCAACTCTCTGCCATTAGTGTCGTCTTATGCCAGCGGCTTAACCTTCGGTGAAACTACTTTCTTCATTAACTTGCTCTTTGTTGCTGCACAGTGGCTGCTGCTCCGAAAATCCATCAACAAGCTTCTACTTCTCTCGCAAATTCCGATCACATTCGCCTTCTCTTACTTCATCGATACATCTATGCAGATCACTGAGTTCTTGTCTTCAGATATTTATTGGAAATGTTTTGCAGTCTCGATGCTTGGAAACGTGGTTCTCGGACTCGGCGTTGCTTTAGAAGTGTTTGCCGGCGCCGCAGCGTTACCCGGGGAAGGACTCGTACTTGCGGTCAGTACGGTTCTGCACAAGCCATTTTCATCCGTCAAAATCGCCAATGACGTTATTTTGGTTTTGTTGGCTTTACTTCTTAGTTACTGCGTTTTCCACGAAATACACGGGCTGCGGGAAGGAACTGTTATTTCGGCGTTATGCGTCGGCATCTTTGTGAAATTCTGGCTTGCCGGTCTTACAAAACTTTTCAAGAGAGCGCCAGCGGACACAGAGTAACTTTTAGAGCTTTCCAGCCGCAGCGGAGATCGGAGAATTTAAATCAGGCTCGATGAGTCGGAATCGTCAGCTTCAAGGCCTTGCTGATTCTAAATATCGTTTCGAATTTAGGTGATCCTTCGGGGCTGAGCGCTCTGTACAAACACTGCTTTGAGAGACCTGTCTCCTTTGCGAGCTGAACCATTCCTTTAGCCTTCGCCATTTCGCCAAGTGCCCTTCTAACGAGTGATCCATCTCCCAGATCTTCTTCAACACAGGCCTTGAAAAAAGCTTCGGGATTGTTTTCCGTATTGATAAGGTTCTTGGATGTCAAATTCTTTGCCAAGCTTCGTAGTCACGCTTTGTACTCTTCAAGTAAGTTCCTCGTCGAAACCTTCAGCGAAAGTTTAAATGAACGCAGGCTTTCTTGATTGAACTCGGCAGCCTCTTACGCGGCTACCGACTCCAGCTGTTGAGTTTTGCATTGCATTAACCGTTGAATTTGGGACTTGAAGCTGAGTAATGAGCTAACGGGGTTTTCCTCATAGTTCGCTTTTTACTATTGACTTCCTCTCCTCCATAAATGAAGAGGATTCCTACCACTTCTCCGACAGCCGTAGCTTAATGTCGAAGTTGCCTCGGCGGGTTTCTGCTTCAGCGGGATTGCCCAAAGGAGTACAGCTTGGTTTTTGCACGTTCTCCAAAAGGAGTTTCACGTGCTTGGACACAACCGTATACTCCTTCAGGTCTCACATCTCTCCACAGACTTCACTTCGGGACAGCCCGCCCCTAGATCTGAAAAGATAGAGCCAGTTTAGCATAGCCAGTCCTTCGGACTGGGCCCTTATTTCACCGTCTTAATAACGGTGCTTTACGGGCCTAGCTGGTAAAAGCCTAGTAAAAACAGTCCATAGGCAAAATATCTCAAAATGATTTTCTATAAATTCGGTTACTTCACTGCCGTTTTTATCCTATAAATTCGATAGTTTGATAATCGAATTTATTGATTTAATGCGTCAAAATTTTTCGCTCAAGACTACTATATTTATATCTGTTAGAGAGCGAACATTTCGCCTTTCGCAAAGACAGAATAACTTGTGAACCGAGGTCGGAAGAAATAACCCAACCCTGCTGACAATTTTCTCGCTACTACTATGATGCAAAGAAGAAAGATTAGGCCTTGGAGCAAATTACAGAAAGAAGTGTATTTGCTTGTCGATCCAAAATTAGACTTTCAGATCCATTGTGTAGCCTACCGAATGGGAAGCCAATATGGAAGTACTGACTTACCAAGGTATTGGATCACGTTAGGCAAAGAAACCATCTTCGATTATCCGAAGCACTTTATCCATTCCGAAGGCCCAGACGAAAACTCTCGTATCGCTTACGAAGCTTTATCTATCTATCCGTATAGCAGCGAAACCTCTGAGATTTCGAACATGCTTCGAGAATACATTGATACGCCTTTGTCGGAATTAATGACTAAGAGATCATTGGGGACTCACAGACATTCTTCGAGCCGCCGATAGACGAATAGGTCAAAGAAGACTGGCAGAGTTAGCAGAAATCGTCAGCAACCCAGCCGCACAAAAAATTCTGAAGCAGAGGATAAATACATACAAGGAAAAGCAGAGGAAAGCCGCAGAAGCAGACGGCTTCTGAGCCAGCCTCGGAAGGACACCTAAAGAAATTAAAAGGGCGCCAGAAAATCCCTGCAGCAGGTTTTCCGACGCCCTAAAAGGTAACGCTTCTTCGCTTAGCGGACTTTGATCTTGGCGATCAGTTTGTCAGCGATTTCGGAGACAGGAACGTTTTCGTTCTGGAGATCTCCGCGGTGAGCGTATTCAACTTCACCGTTCTTCAGGCCGCGGTCACCGATCGTGACGCGATGCGGAACACCGATCAGTTCCCAGTCAGCGAACATGACCCCGGGACGCAGACCTCTGTCATCGAGGATGACGTCAATGCCGGCTTCGCGCAGACGACCGTAAAGCTCGTTAGAAGCCTTCTGAACTTCTTCGCTCTTGTCATATCCGACGGGGCAGATCACTACGGTGAACGGAGCAATGCTGTCCGGCCAGATAATGCCTTTATCGTCGTGGCCTTGCTCGATAGCTGCGCCCAGCAGACGAGAAATACCGATACCGTAGCAACCCATCTGAAGCAGCTGGGGCTTGCCGTTTTCGTCCAGGTAGGTCGCATTCATCGGAGCAGAATACTTGTCGCCGAGGAAGAATACGTGGCCGACTTCGATGCCGCGCTGCATCTTGAGCGTGCCTTTGCCGTCTGGAGAAACATCGCCTTCAACGACGTTACGGATATCAGCAACAACATCCGGCTCTCTCAGGTCACGGCCCCAGTTCACGCCGCGGATGTGATAGCCCTCTTCGTTGGCGCCGACAATGAAGTCGCTCATGTTGGCAACGGTTGTATCGGCAACGATGGTGACATCCTTAGGAATACCGACAGGTCCGAGATAACCCGGTTTAGATCCGAAGGTATCTTCAATTTCCTTATCGGTTGCAAAGCGGAATCCGCCCTTAAGCGCTTCCAGCTTTTCGGCTTTAACTTCATTAAGAGTGTGATCGCCTCTGAGAAGCAGAAGAACGATTTTTGCAGGCAGCGGATTGCCTTTTTCGTCCTGGTGATCAACTGCCAAAACAATAGATTTAACGCTGGCTGTCAGCGGCTTATTCAGAAGTTCAACAACAAGCTCGCACTTGTCGCGGCCCGGAGTCGGAACCTTTTCCATGGTCTCTGTGGCTTCTGCGCGTTTTTCGATCAGGCAGGGAGCTTCGGCCAATTCGATATTGGCAGCGTATTCGCTGTCCGGGCAGAAAACGATCAAATCTTCGCCGGTATCAGCGATCACCTGGAATTCCTGAGAGCGAGAGCCGCCGATGGAGCCGGAGTCAGCGCGCACTGCACGATAAACCAAACCCAAGCGATCAAAGATGCGGCAGTAAGCTTCGAACATCTTGTCGTAGCTCTTGCCGGCGTCTTCAGCCGTACGGTCAAAAGAGTAAGCGTCTTTCATGACAAAGTCGCGGCCGCGCATCACGCCGAAACGAGGACGACGTTCGTCACGGAACTTTGTCTGAATCTGGTAGAAGTTCACCGGGAGCTGACGCCAGGACTTGATTTCCTGACGAGCGATGTCGGTCACGACTTCTTCGCTGGTAGGCTGAAGAACAAAGTCTCTGTCGTGTCTATCTTTAAAGCGAAGCAGTTCAGCGCCGTATTTCTGCCAGCGGCCGGTTTCCTGCCAAAGCTCAGCAGGCTGAACGATCGGCATCAGAAGTTCGATGGCGCCGGCACGGTCCATTTCTTCTCGAACAATACGTTCAATCTTCTTCAAAGAACGAAGGCCCATCGGCATGTAGTTATAGACGCCGGCTGCAAGCTTACGGATCATGCCTGCGCGAAGCATCAGCTTCTGGCTAACGATTTCTGCATCTGCAGGAGCTTCTTTCTGTGTTGAAATAAAAAATTGTTTTGCTCTCATTACGAATTCTCAAAAACGAGCCGGCAGGCCGGCAGTCTACGATTAGGTTCGGATCTTATGACTTCTTTTCCTGCCTCTATATAATGGGCAGACACAAATAAGTTATTTTAAAGTTTTTATGCTTGATCAACATGGATACCGACCAAACGTCGGGATTATTTTGACCAATCCTCTCAAACAAGTTTTTTGGGGGAAACGTTTGGGTCAGCATTCCTGGCAATTTCCTCAGGGCGGTATCAACCGCGGGGAATCGCCTCGCGAAGCCATGTTCAGAGAGCTTTGGGAGGAACTTGGCCTCTTCGAAAACCAAGTTCGTATCATCAGCCGCACCGAAGACTGGCTGCGCTATGACGTTCCCGACCGCTGGATTCGCCGCGACCTTCGCGGCATCTACAAAGGCCAAAAGCAGATTTGGTTCCTCTTGGAGTTTCTCGGTAAAAACAAAGATATCAACTTGAAAGCCACCAGCCATCCGGAATTTGAGGCCTGGAAGTGGAATGACTATTGGGTTCCGCTGAGTCAAGTAATCGACTTCAAACGCGGTGTTTATAAAGAAGCGTTGAAAGAGTTAGCTCCTGCCCTCTTTACCGACAAGAAACACCTTGTTCCGCCTGCAGGATGGGAAAAAGCGGAAGGTCCGGGACACTTCCGCCTTTACAAATAATTGTCTTTAAGAGATTACTTGTTCATCACCACCATGTTGTCTTGATGAATCAGTTCTCTCTGTTCTAAGTAACCTAACTCTTCCACAACTTCATCGCTGTGCAGGCCCATGATTCGGCGAGACTCATCGGAGCCGTAGTTAATCATGCCGCGGCAGATTTCTTTGTCGTTTTGATCCACGACCTGAATGATTTCGCCGCGCAGGAAGTCTCCGATCACTGCTTTAACACCAACTGGCAGCAGGCTCTTACCTTTACGAACAGCTTCGACGGCGCCCTCGTCGATAACGAGTTTGCCCTTCAGCTGCAAATGGTCGGCCATCCACTGGCTGCGTGCTGACATCGGTTTGCGATCGGTCTTCAGAAGCGTTCCGATGGATTCTCCCTGAGCTAAACGAACTAAAACATCAGGAATGCGTCCGCTGGCAATAACGGTAGACGCACCGCTGCGGGCCGCGCGTTTCGCAGCCAGTACTTTTGTCTGCATACCGCCCTTACCGATGGAAGAACCGGCGCCTCCGGCCATCGCTTCATAGATCGGATCTCCGGCTTCGCCGACTTCTACTAATTTCGCTTCCGGGTTGGACCGGGGATCGGCGGTGAAGAGACCGATCTGATCGGTCAAGATCACTAAGACGTCGGCATCGATTAAGTTCGTGACCAGCGCACCTAATGTATCGTTGTCGCCGACTTTAATTTCGTTGGTTACGACGGTGTCGTTCTCGTTAATGATCGGAACAACTTTGAGGTCCAATAGCGTTGTGAGTGTCTGGCGAGCGTTTAAGTAACGTTCACGGTCTGCAAGGTCAGCATGCGTCAACAAGATCTGAGCCGTACGAATGTCGTAACGCTCGAAGCTTTTTTCGTAGGCTTCCACAATACCCATTTGTCCGACAGCGGCTGCGGCCTGGAGTTCGTGCATTTTTTTCGGTCGTTTGGTCCAGCCGAGACGAGCCATTCCTTCTGCGACGGCACCGGAGCTGACCCAAACAACCTGTTTGCCCATTTCTTGGAGCTTAGCGATCTGAGCTGTCCAGCGCGCAATTGCTTCTGTATCTACTCCGTGACCTTCGTTTGTTACTAAAGAAGAGCCGACTTTTACGACAATTCTTTTTGCATCGTTCCAAATCTTGAGGTTTTCTTCCATCTTATTTCTTCCGATCTTTTTTGACAGCAACCGTCTTTCCCAACGAGACAAAACTTCACGGCCCTTTTTAGACGTTAAACGGGACTCTGAATATGTAGCTCTTCAGTATATCCAAATTCAGTTAGGACAAATTGCCTCTCGAACTGCTGTTGAAGGTAGACAGAAAATTATGACAAACATCACGCTTTCAAGCGAGTCTATCAATTCATATAAATCTGAACTTCTCATGAGATTTGGCCTCAAGTCCCAATTTATTTTCTAAGTTCTTA
>OGEQ01000390.1_pt1 | contig 48069 bp, 41 predicted proteins | sample 1570731 | NCBI WGS metagenome assembly OGEQ01 (sample SAMEA2582132, study PRJEB24529) | metagenome | biome: Human gut stool | place: China | collected 2011
GGCAATTCATCCCATGATTGAAATCACGGGTGTTCTTGCCAAAGGCATAAAAAAATCCATAAATGTTAGAAAAACAAATAACATTCATAGATTTTAATTATCTAATTCATATAAAACTTATTTTATAAAAATTAATTTGAAAGTTTATTTCATCATTTAAAATTAATCTACTTGTCTTAATAATCTCTTCATAACATCATTAACCTTAGCTATTCCAAGATCTTCATGAGCCATTACCATTATTAAATTTACATCATTGTAAGACATATCCCATTTATATGATCTTATATCTAATATAGCATCTTCTGGCATGTATTCAAATATCATTCCAGCAACCTCTTCTGCTAAATCCAAATAATCTTCAAATAACTCTTCATCATTTAAATCTTTAAGATCAGAATTTTCTCTCATAAGACCTCTTAAGATATCCATATCTATGCTTAGTTTAAAAGCAATTATATCTTCTCTTTTTGAACTCTTACATAAATCACTTACAACTTTAGCATCAGTATTAAGTTCTATTTCTTTTTTTATGTCCTCACTATCTAACACTCTGTTTCCAAATGCAACGTACATGTAAATTACCTCCTTAGTTGTTTATAACTCTAAACCATATTTAACACAAATATATTTAATTAAAATTATTATTCTAAAATCTACCTATATATTTATATCACTTGTTCATATATTATTACAAGTAATATTTTTTCTCTTGTTTAAAAAATAGTGATTTTAAGTTTCAAGCTAAGATAAAGTTATATATGTATCCTTACCTTAATTATGATACTAAGAAAATAACTTTTCAATAATTCCTGTATGTTCTAATAATATATTTATGCCTATAAGAATTAATATAACTCCACCTACTATTTCAGCATAATTTTTGAATATATCTCCTAATTTTTCACCTATTATTACCCCTAAAAAACATAAAACAAAAGTTATAATACCAATTATTATTATAGTTTGAACTATAGAAATACCTAAGAATGCAAAACTAACCCCAACTGCTAAGGCATCAATACTAGTTGCAATAGCTAATACAGTAAGATTTTTAGCACTTAACTCCTCTTTGCGTTTCATATTAGCAAATTCTCTCTCTTTATTTTTGTTAACTTCCATTGATACTGCAACCTCAGCTTTTTCTTCATCATCTTCTTTTAAAGCTTCAAAAATCATTTTTCCCCCTATGAAACTTAATAATATAAATGCTATCCAATGATCAAAAGCTTTTATATAATCAGCGAAATATCTCCCAGCTCCCCATCCTATTAAAGGCATAAGCGCTTGAAATCCTCCAAAGAATAAAGCAACTTTTAATGCATCTTTAGCTTTTACTCTAGTTAGGGTTATTCCCTTAGCAACTGATACGGCAAAAGCATCCATAGCAAGGCCAAAACCAGTTAAAACAATAGATAAAATACTCATAATATATCCTCCTACTTATAAAAACTTTATAAAAAAAGACCTATATGCAGCAAAAAACTGCATATAAGTCTCGCTATTTAAGATTAAGCCAGACCAAAGCCCTTTGGTCAATTTGTTGACTTAATCACTCATTCAACTTGAGCTAACTACTCCCTCATATGGAAACAAAGTTTGTTAAATACTTTAAAACTTTATCATAAATATTTGCATAAATCAATGGTATATTACTATTAAAGTTTATTAACATAAATATTCTCTTTATATTTTACTCAAATTTCATTAAATTTATTTCACTAATTTTGCATAAACTATTTTTAAATTATTATCTTTAAAGTATTACAAAATTTAAATAAATTAAATAGCACTCTTATTTACATTGATTATAGTTTCTTCTCCAACTTGTGAAAGCTTATATTGATATCCATCTTTTTCCCATGAATAAACTTTAGAATCACCATTTTCCTTATCCTTGCTAATTTTTGGCTCACCCAATATCTTCTTTATATTTTCTAATATATTATTTGGCTCTATTCCTTTAAAGTGAACACTTACTGCACTTATATTTTTTGAATCATCAAGTTCTAGTATTAAGTCTGCATTATAATTAAACATTCTTGTAGAATAACTTGAGGAAACAATAACTTTTTTTCCTGAAACTTCTTCTATATTTTCATTTCCAGTTCCTTTATTTTCTGAAACCTCATTGTAAGTCTTTCCTACATAAGTTCTTAAATCATTAAAATCACTTTGATTTTCAACACTTTCTTGAACTTTTGAATCATTACTATTTGTATTGGCCTTATTATTTGATCCAACACACCCAACTAGAGATGTAACTAATAAAGAGGTTGTTAAAATACTAGCAACAATCTTTCTTTTATTCATTTTTTCTCCCACCTATTTTTCATGTGTTTTTTATACAAATGTATATTACTTGTATATTCATCTAATTATAGTATAGTTTCCCCAAGGAAAAATTACAAAACTTATTTTTAAGCTCTTTTAATTAAGAAAATATACTCTAAACAAAAATATTTTATTTATTAAACTTAAATGGTGATCCTACATATAACCAACTGTTCTCATAAAAAAGTGTAAACCATAAGAAATTAAGAAAGAAAATATACCACAGGGCATTTCCTCCCGTAAATCCCTTAAGTCCAACTAATGAAAACAACCCTAAAAATCCTAAATATCTATGCTTGTTATATTCCATATTATCCCCTCCTAATAAGTATTTCTAATATAATTATACTATACAAATCAGGAAATATTTTCTATGAAAATCTTTATTTATTAACCTAGAGTGTATTTATATTCAGGTCTTCCAACATTTCCACTAGTTAGTGTTACATTTACCTTTTTAATATCTTCTAAGTAATCCATATATTTTTTTATTGTTACATTGCTTATTTTTAATTCATAGGCTATTTCTCTTAGTGTCCAAACCTTTCCTTTATTTTCTTTTAAAAACTCCATTATTCTATCTAAAGTTTTTTGATTTAATCCCTTAGGTAATTCAATCTTTTCCTCTAAAGATTTTGAAATAACATCTATATCCTGCTGACTTAAAGCCTCTCTCTTATTTAAAAGATTATTTTTTTGTTTATACTTATTTATAGCCTCCTCAAACCTTTCAAATTCAAAAGGCTTAACTAAGTAATCAGTTACCCCATAAGCAAAGGCTCTCTTCACCTCTTCAACACTATTTGCAGCAGTTATCATTATTACATCAGTTAAATACTTCTTGTACCTTAAACTTTTTAATATATCAATACCATTTTTCTTAGGAAGATATACATCTAAAAGAATTAAAGCAATATTTTCTTTATCTAATAGCTGTATTATTTCCTCCTCAGTTTGTACTGGTCCTAATATATCTTTAAAGCCCATATTTTCTAAAAATCTTTTATTAATAAGAGCCACCATTGGATCATCTTCTACTATAAGTATCTTCTTTTCCATTATTTTTCTCCTTTTAAAATAGTTATAATAAATATTTTCTCTTCATTGAATTCCTCAATATCAATACAACCATCGTAAAGCTCAACTCTATTCTTAACTAATGATAATCCTGTTCCTCTTCCTTCTCCCTTTGAGGAAACTCCTAATTCAAATATTCTTTCCTTTATATTATTATCTATAGGTTTCCCATTATCCCTAACTTGCAATTCTATCTTTTCATCATCTTCATATAAAATAACCTCAACTTCCTTGTTCTCAATACTTGAACATACACAAGAATCAAAAGCATTTTCTATTAAGTTACCTAAAATAGTTACAATATCATAGGAATCAACATAATTATGATTTCCAAATAAAAATGATTCCTCTGTTAAAACAAAGTTTACTCCTCTTTCTTTAGCAACTAACTCTCTACTTAAAAGTAATCCTCTTACATAATAATCCTCTACATTTGAAAATTTTAAAGAGTTATTTTCATGAATCTTTTGAGTTTTTAATATGTATTTTCTAGCCTCTTCATATTCACCTAGTTGAATTAATCCTAAAATTACATGTAGATTATTTCTAAATTCATGGACATTAGCTCTTAGATTCTTAACAACCTCGTCAACACCAGTTATCTCTTTTGCAATTTTTCTAATATCATTTCTATCCATTAAAGTTATTACAGAACCTAAATATTCATCCTTTTTCATAATAGGTTGTATAGTTACAAATACCTTCTTCCCCTGAAGTATAATTTCTTTCATTTCTATAGGTTTATTTTCTTCTATATAAGGTAATAATTTTTTCAACACCTTATACTTTGAAAATCCATCTATAAGCTTATAGCAATTATCATTTATCTCTGTTATTTCATTATTTTTATTTAAGGCAATAATACCTTCGCTTACCGTATTTAATATTATCTTTTTTTCTTTGTATAAAGCAGCAATTTCTTCTGGTTCCATTCCCAAAATTGCCTTTTTAACCTTTCTAGCAAAAAGTTTAGATATTAATATAGTAATTAAAAAAACTAAAATAAAAAGTCCCATATATTTTATTAAAGTCTTATGAGTTAAAAGTTGAATCTCATTATAATACTTGCCAACCATAATAAACCCAACCTGTTTTCCATTATACATTACAGGTTGAAACCACCTTAAAGTTTCTCCCATAGAACCCTTCATCAAAGAATAATAACTACTTCCTTTTGTTAAAACCTCTTTCTTATCATCATTAATAAAGACCTGCCCTATTTGCTTTTCATCTAAATGAGAATACTTAATCCCCCTCATATCAGCAACAACAATAATATCAACATCATTTATAGCTTCAATAAAATGTTTTGTGTATTCTTGTATTCTAGGGTTTATTTCTCCATTATTAAGATCCTCCTGAACAAAAGGAATCTCACTTACACTAAAAGCAGTCTCTTTTAAGGTATTTCTTACATCTTCATCCATATATGAAAGCTTATCTTCTATAAATAAAGTAAAAGATAATGCTAGTGGAATGAAAGTTATAAGTATAGCCCATAATAATATTTTATTTTCAAATTTTACTTTCATATTTTTCACCACCGTGAAGGAATTATATCATATTGTAAAGATTACTCCAATTCTATTTTAATTTTTCATTAATTTTTTCTAAATCCATATTTTTAACTTTTTTCTTTTTTAAATATATTGTTTAGTTTTAAATTAAGCTTAGAAAATCTTATAAAAAAAAAGTATATCATAATTTATATCTCTAGAAAATAATAGATCTATTTTCTTAAGAATATAATTATTGATATACTTCTTTTATTATTAAACTTATTTAATTTTAAATTTAATTAAAGTAATCTAAAGCTACTTTATTATGCTATTGCATTTTTACAAGTATTTTTTTCTAAATACTCCTTTAAGTTTTCATATGATATTCCTATCATATTTCTTAAAGCCTCGTCTGTATATGAACCCATATGAGGAGTTACTAAAGCTCTTGGGTATAAGCTTATTAATTTTTCATATGACTCATTTTCTAACTTTTGTCCCTCTAAGTTTTTGAAAAATACCGCTGATTCCCCTTCTAAAACATCAGTTCCAAATCCGCCTAATCTTCCTTCTTCAAGAGCTTTTACTATAGCCTCTATATCTTGTAATTCTCCTCTTGCAGTATTGATTATAATAGCATCATTTTTCATTTTTGATATGAATTCTTCATTTATCATGTGATAATTTTGCCCTTTTATATATGGCATATGTACTGATATTACATCAGAAACTTTTAAAACTTCATCTAAAGGCATAAATTCAACTATTTCTTTAGCAGCATCACTTTGGAATACATCATATGCTACAACCTTAGCTCCTAATCCTTTAAATAATTTAGCAGTTGTTAATCCGATTCTACCTGCCCCTAATATTCCAACTGTACAGTTTCTTATTTCTTTACTAAACATAAATCCATCTACTACAAAGTTTTTATTGCTTGTTCTATTAGTAGTGTATGCTGTATGTCTTAAAAGCATCATAGCTAAACTCACAGCTAATTCTCCTATAGCATTTGGTGAGTAACCTGGTACTCTAGCAACTTGTAATCCTAAATCTTTAGCAGCTTCTAAATCAACATGATCAAAACCAACAGTTCTAGTTAAAACATATTTAAGACCCTTACTCTTTAATAGTTCTAAGTTTTGTCTATCAGCCATACAGTTTCCTCTTACCATTATAGCCTCAGCCCCTATAGCTTCCTCTACATTTTCATGGTTTAAGTTTTTTTCAACTAAAGTTAAATCATATCCGAACTCTTCATTTAACTTATGGAAGTATGGTACCTCTGTTTCTCTAACTCCATAACATACTAATTTTATCATACGAAAAACCTCCTCTTTTCCTCATCTTTTTATTTTATTTAAATCTCTAGTTATCCTTTTAATTTAAATTTCTAATTAAATTTTTCATATTAAATATAAGTGAAATAATATTTGAATGAGTACTTAGAATTTCATTTTTTATGGAATAGATTCAGCGTTAAAAAGCGAAAACTGTTTGAAGCGAAGCAAGTTTTTGAGCTTTAGCTGAATCTATGGAATAAAGAATAAAAATTCTTAATGAAATTCAATAATTATTGAACTCTATTTAATATAAAAAATATGTTTTTAGTTTTAAAAAGTTTGTTAGTTTTTAAATGCTTATATTATTAAGCGAATAATCCTATGTTTTTGATTATTTGTAATATCACTATCCAGAATGGCATTGCTACTACGGCAACCACTGTTGATAGTAATGAACAGTTTGATGTTAATAAAGCTTCCTTATCAAAACTTATTGCGTAAGCTGCAGCAACTGTAGCAGTTGGAGTAGCTAACATGATAACTGTAGTAGCCATTCCTTCAAATGAAACTGGTAATATACCTGTTTTATTTAATACTACTAATAATCCTAAGTTTATAACTGGAACTAATATTATTTTTATTAAACTGTAAACCCAAGGTTCTTTTTGTCCTACAGCTTGCTTAAATGGTACTTCTGCTAAAGTAATACCTATAGCTAACCATGCAAGTGGTGAACATAATTTATCTAAGTATGTAAGTGGTTTATATAACCAAGGTAATGTTTGGTCTATTCTTAAGAATGCATAACTCTTATCACCTATTTGAACTTGTGGTAACATACCTTGGAATAACCATATAAATAATCCTAAGAATGTAGCTATAATTACTGGGTTTAATAACATTTCTTTTAAATTTTTCTTTAAGTTTTCTTTATCCATTTTTACACCTGACATTTTGATATATCCATATGAATATAAGAAAACTCTATATGCTATGTTAAATATTGATGAGTACATAGCTCCAACTGAACCGTAAACTGCTTTAACTATTGGAACTCCAAAGAAAGTTGTTGATCCAAATATAGTAAGTACTCTAAATACGTCTTGCTTGTCACCTTTAACTCTTGCAAAAATAAACTTTGTTAATACAATTAATAATATATAAATTACAAATCCCCATATTAGAATATTAATACCTTCATGTAATTCTTTTTGATTAATATCTTTCATAAATGAAGTAAATGCTAATGCTGGAATTGCAACTGTTAATACAACCTTAGTTAATATTTTAGATGCAGCCCCTGTTAATATATTTCTTTTTCTAATATAAAATCCTAAGAATATAATTGCTATTGATGAAAATATTGCACCTATGATTGCATTATCAGTAAGTGTTTTTTGAATAATTTCTAACATTACTAACCTTCCTCCTATTTTGTGTTTTTTTTAACATTTAAAGTTATGTTGATTTTTGTCGAAATTTCTTCTCACAAGAATTATTGTACAAGCCTTGCCCTTTTCAAACAATTTATTTAAGTTTTTAAATAATTATTTAAGTTATTTAAGTTAAATATTTAACAAAATCAAAATTTATTAAAAGCTAAAAAAAGTCCTCAAAACAGCTTTATAAGCCATCTTAAGAACTTTCAACTATAAAATCATTATTCTTTTTATTTAGAAAAAAGTATGTATCTTACTTCATCATCAAAAAAATCTCTTGTTAATTGTTTAATTATCAACCTAGAATCTAAAGATATGTACTCTTTTAAAGCATCCTCTATAAGAGCTATCTCATTTAAATTTATTTCTTCTTTTCTCATTAATATTAATTTAAATAAATTATCTCTCTGTATTTTAGAAAACTCACCTAAAATCCTCATAATTACCTCTCCTGAAAAATTCTCTCCCTTCCCCTTTCCAAGAGTTAATTTAGAGTTAGCTATTTTTTTTCTATATTCAGCCCATTTATCTCCTAAATCATCCTTTAATAATAGGAAATCTATTAAAATATGAATAAACTCATTTAAATTAACATCATAATTATTTAATACTAAAGAGCACTCTCTAAATCTTGAATTTATATCAGTAGCTTTATTAAATATAATCTCTTCATTAAATATGATTAATATATTGTCCCAATTTATATCTTTTGAAATTTCACCTAATTTATTCATGAATGAAGTTATAAACAATTGATCTTTATTAGCATCTTTATTAAATAAATCAAAAAAAATTATTTTAATCTCTTCATTTTCACTATTTTTATTTAAATTAAGTAAATCCTTAAATCTATTTGTATCATTTAAATAAGTTTCACTGAATTCTTTGCTTTCTAATGAATAAAAGTTAATTATAGAACCTCTTTTACTTAGATAAATCCTATTAAACTTCTCCTCACTAGATCCATTTTTATATTTTTTTCTATTACAAATTTCTTTATAATCTAAAACCTTTTTATTTAAAGAATATTCCTCACAATTTAAAACCCTAAAAAGCCTCTCTTCTCTATGACTTAAGATTTTATCACCAACATATAAAAACCTAAACTTCATAAAAAACCTCACAAAATTCACTTTTAATACCGTATTTTCACTAAAATTATTTAATAAAAACCTAGGCAATAAAAGCTATTAATAATTATTTTATCTTAGCTACATATAATTATATCATATTAGATTCTTTGCATTCTCTAGTAAATTAAATTATATCTATCAAACTAAATCTTTAAAAAATTATCTTAAAATAAAAAATATAGCTGATACAAATTTAAAATTCTTAAAATTCATATCAGCTACATTATTCATATATTTTATTTATACTATTTTTAAGAAAAAATACTTTTTAACACTATTTAACCTAAATAATTTATTACATACTTCTATAAAACTCTAATTTAAAATAACTTATTTTAAAATCTCATAATCTTAAATTTTAAAGTTTATATTTCTTATGAAGCACTACTTTGTTCAAATTGGCTATTGTAAAGGCTTGAATAGAATCCACCTTTTTCTAGAAGCTCTTCATGATTTCCTTGTTCAACTATATCTCCATCCTTCATAACAAGGATTAAGTCTGCATCACGTATAGTAGAAAGTCTGTGAGCTATAATAAAGCTTGTTCTTCCTTCCATAAGTTTTTCCATAGCTTTTTGTATTAAAAGCTCTGTACGAGTATCAACTGAACTTGTAGCCTCATCAAGTATTAATAGCTTAGGATCTTTTAAGAAAGCTCTAGCAATTGTTAAAAGCTGCTTTTGTCCTTGTGATATATTACTTGCTTCTTCGTTTAAGACCATATTATATCCATCTGGTAAAGTTTTTACAAAATGATCAACATGGGCAGCCTTAGCAGCCTCTTTAACTTCAGCATCTGTTGCATCTAGTCTTCCATAACGTAGATTCTCCATTATAGTTCCATTAAATAGCCATGTATCTTGAAGAACCATACCAAATAAGTTACGTAAATCAGCACGCTTAAAGTCTCTTATATCATGACCATCAATCTTAATACTTCCACTATTTATATCGTAGAATCTCATTAATAATTTAACTATTGTAGTTTTACCTGCTCCTGTAGGTCCAACAATAGCCACCTTTTGCCCTGGTTTAACATCTACTGAGAAATCATTTATTATTATCTTATCTTCATTATATCCAAAGTGAACATCTTCAAATTCAACTTCTCCTCTTATTTCTGAAGGATCTACTGAATTAACTGGATCTTTAACCTCATCCTCTTCATCTAAGAATTCAAATACTCTCTCAGCAGCAGCCGCTGTTGATTGCATTATATTTGCAACCTGAGCCATCTGAGCTATTGGTTGGTTAAATGAACGTACATATTGGATAAATGCTTGTATATCCCCAACTGTTATAACACTTTTAATTGTTAACCATCCACCAAGTATTGAAACTAAAACATATCCTAAGTTTCCTACAAAAGACATAATTGGCATCATCATACCTGATAAGAATTGAGATTTCCAAGCTGATTTATATAAAGTGTTATTTAATTCATCAAAATCTTTAGTTGAAGCTTCTTCTCTATTGAAAGCTTTCATTATATTGTGTCCACCATAAACCTCTTCTACTTGACCATTAAGATGACCTAAGTATTCTTGTTGAGATTTAAAGTATTTTTGAGATTTCTTAACAACTAAAGATATAAGAACCATTGAAACTGGAAGTATTATAAATGTTGCTAAAGTCATAATCCAACTTATTGAGAACATCATTATTAATACCCCAATTAAAGTAACCACTGAAGTTATTATTTGTGATAAACTTTGATTTAAAGTTTGGTTCACTGTATCAACGTCATTTGTAATTCTTGATAAAACCTCTCCGTTTGTTCTTGTATCAAAATAATTAAGAGGTAAAGTATCCATTTTTTCTGATATTTGCTTTCTTAAATTATAAGAAACCTTTTGAGCAACTCCTGACATTATAAAAGATTGTATAATCCCAAATAATGAACTTACTAAGTATAGAGCTACTAAAATCATTGCTATATTTCCAATGTATCCAAAATCTATAGAAGCATCTGGTACCCCTGTTATCTTTTGAACTAAACCTTCAAATATTTTAGTAGTAGCTTTACCTAAAATCTTAGGTCCAACTATTGAGAAGGCTGCGCTTCCTATAGCAAATAATATTACAATAGCTATAGATAAACTATAGGGTTTTAAATAAACCCCAAGCTTTTTCATTGTTCCTTTAAAATCTTTTGCTTTTTCAACGGCTCTTGGGCCTCCGCCCATTCTACCCATTGGGCCGCCCATTCCGCCTTTTCTTTCTTTACTCATTACTTAGCTCCTCCTTTGAAAGTTGAGATAAAGCTATTTGCTTATAAACCTCACAATTTTCTAGAAGTTCTTTATGAGTTCCCTTACCAACAATCTTACCTTCATCAAGTACGATTATTTGATTAGCTCCCATAATTGTGCTTATTCTTTGTGCAACTATAAGCATTGTGCTATGTGATGTTTTCTCATTAAGAGCTTTTCTAACAGCTGCATCTGTTTTAAAGTCAAGAGCTGAGAAACTATCATCAAAAATATATACATCAGGATTTTTTACTAAAGCTCTAGCAATTGAAAGTCTTTGTTTTTGTCCACCAGATACGTTAGTACCACCTTGTGAAATTTCCTCTGCATATTTTAAAGCTTTAGTATTTATAAATTCAGAAGCTTGAGCAATATTTGCAGCCTCTTCTAATTCTTCTAATAATGCATCCTCATTACCATATTTTAAATTACTTTCTATAGTACCTGAGAATAATATTCCCTTTTGAGGAACATAACCTATTTTTTCTCTTAAATCATGTTGAGAAACTTTTCTTATATCTGTTCCATCAACTAAGATTTCACCTTCTGTAACATCATAGAAACGTGGTATTAAATTAACTAAAGTAGATTTACCACTACCAGTTCCTCCAATGAAGGCAGTTGTTTCCCCAGGCTTTGCAGTAAATGAAATATCTTTTAAAACATATTCCTCTGCACCAGGATATTTAAATGAAACATTTTTAAACTCAACATATCCTCTTTTATTTTTATTAAACTCATGATTCTTTTCAGGGTCTTTTATACTTTCTTTAGTTTCTAAAACCTCAGCTATACGTTGACCTGAAACTGATGCTCTTGGAAGCATTACTGATACCATAGATATCATTAAAAATGCCATTATGATTTGCATTGTGTATTGAATAAATGCCATCATATCCCCAACTTGCATAACTCCATCATTTACATTATGAGCACCAACCCATACTATAAGAATAGTTATAAGGTTCATTATAAGCATCATAAGTGGCATCATTCCACCCATTATTCTACTAACAAAAAGATTTGTTCTAGTAAGATCTTTATTTACTCCATCAAACTTATTCTCTTGATATTTTTCTGTATTAAAGGCACGGATTACTAACATTCCTGTAAGTGATTCACGAGCTACTAAGTTAAGTTTATCAACAAGCTTTTGAACTAACTTGAATTTTGGAATAGCAAGTCCAAATAAAACTATTACTAAAGAAAGTATAGCAGCTAGGGCTACAGCTATTATCCATGACATTCCAGTATCTGTTTTTACAACTCTAAAAATACCTCCTAGACCTAAGATAGGTGCATAGAAAACTATTCTAAGAAGTAGAACCATAAGAGTTTGTATTTGTTGAATATCATTTGTACTACGAGTTATAAGAGAAGCTGTTGAAAATTTATCAAATTCTGCATTTGAAAATCTAACAACTTTTCCAAAAACTTTACTACGAAGATTTCTTCCAAATCCTGCTGCCACTCTCGCGGCTATTAATGTTACTGATACTGCTGCAATCATACTTCCAAAGGCTAAAAGAATCATTATTCCTCCAGTTTTTAGTATGTATTGGCTTTGTATCTTCTCTATATTCATGCCTAAATCAGTATATTGATCTTTAATAAAAGTAGCCGCTGTTTGAGTAACCATACTCTCTGGCATACTTTCAAATTTCTCATTAATTTGCTTAAGCATATCATTCTTTTGTGCCTCTGGCATATTTTTAATCATAAAAAATGGATCTGTATTAGCAGGCATTCCTTGTATTTTTCCTTCTTTAGGAGCACTTTCTTCCATATTAGCCTTGGAATTATCAGAAGCTCCTGTAAGAGATGAATTTCCCATTACTCCTTGTAGGCCCTTTTCTTCAATTCCACCTACAACTATCATTGCCTTACCCATAATAGGATTTAATTCATTAATTATCTCTTTATCCTTAGTATTTAATTTGTAAATATTCTCCTTCTCTAAAGCAGGATAATCTTTTACATATTTATCATACTCACTTTTAGGAAGGTTACCTTTATCTAACAACGTATAATTACTTTCTACTTTTTCTTTTTCATCTTTGCTCATAAAAAGTGTCAGTTTATCAAACTCTGATTTACTAATTACTTTTGGAACAGCATTTTCTATACCACCTTGCTGAATTCCTACATTGACTATGTTTGACATGTAATCTGGTAAAGATAAATCAAACATTGCCTGAGCAAAAAGAAGTACTATAACAGCTAAAATTGATGCCGTAAATGGTTTTAAGTATTTAATTAGCTTTGACATGTATTTCCCTCTTTTCTTTTTTAATTTATAATGTTTTAAATTTGTATTGTCTTTGATATTAAGTTAATTCTAAAAATATGTTTAAAAATAAATACTCACTAAAACAAAGTTTTCAAATCTATCCCTTTATAAATAGTTATATTTTAATATTTATTATATTTTTATAACTATTCTATGTCAATAACTATTTCTGGTGTATAATAGTTATATATGGTTATAATATAAAGTGTTTTACTACGATACTAAAAACTTTAAAATTTATTCATTTATTATATTATACATCAACTAAAATTTATAAACTTAATAAATAGGAGGTAAAAAATGGATAACATAGAAAATTTAATGGGAGCTACTGAAGAACTTTACACATTATTATTGTGTTTAAATAGAAAAGTATTTAGTCATGATGATATTGTTAAAAGATTGTCTATTCCTCCATCACATGCCAAAGTTATATTTCATTTACATTGTGGTGGGGAAGCTTCCGTTTCAGAAATAGCCAAAAATTTATCTATATCAAAATCAAATATGACTCCAATTATAGATAAGCTTATTCAAGAAAATTTAGTTGAAAGATTTACAGATTCTAATGATAGAAGAATCATCAGAGTTAGAGTAACTGAAAAAGGGCATGAATTTTGTTTAAAACAAAGAGAAAAAACTAAAAAGCATCTTGAAGAAAAAATATCATCCCTTTCATCAGAGGAATTAGAAAAAATTAAAGATTTAGCCAAAGAACTTAATAGCATTTTTTCTAAAATAGAATAAAAACATGAAAGAGCTATAAAATATAAAAATAAAACTTACAAACATATTTCGAGAATTACTAGATTTCTCTTGATACTGTTTGTAAGTTTTATTAAAAGTTATTTTGATACACTCACTTCATGATTTTTATTATATTAAGCCTAACTCTAATAAGGCCTTATATATTCCTTCATTTGGAACATTTTCTGTTTGCTTATATGCATGTGGTATTAAAGTTTCATGGGCATCTCCCATTGCTATTCCATATTTAACTCTTTGGAACATTTCTATATCATTTTCTCCATCTCCAAAGGCATAAGTATCCTTATCACTTAAGCCTAGCTCCTTTATTAAATGTTCTATTCCATGAGCCTTTGTACATCCTCTTCTATACATATCATAAGATGAATGTCCTGGATGTTGCATAAATACAAATTCATCCTTAAATCTTTCAAATATGTCTTTAAAATCATCCTTATTATTATCAACAATAACAAGCTTATTTGCTGAAAGCTCATCTTCTGTCCAATCACCAGTAAAACTTTCCTCTGGAAGAGAAAAATTTTCTACCATTTTTTTAGCCACATCATTATTTAAAACATAACTTGTCTTTTGTCCTTCTAAGATAAAGTCAATATTATGTTCAACACAATAATCCATTATCTCTTTTAATTTCTCTAATTTTATATCATCATTAAGAATGACTTCATTATTTAATTCTATATATGTTCCATTAGATGCTATATACCCATCTAACTCTAATTCCTTTAATCCATCATCAACAAAGCTCATTGGACGTCCTGTTGCAAGAATTGTTAAATATCTATTTTCTTTTAATTTCTTAATGGCCTCTTTAGTTTTATTTGAAGGTTTATATAACCCTTTGCCACAATCAATTAATGTACCATCCACATCAAAAAATACTATTCCTTTTAAATTCTTCATAAGTCCCCTCCTCCTTTTAATAATTACTATGATAACATACTTTTTTTCAGATTATAAATCTTTTCAACATAATTAAATGAAATGTAACACTGTATAAAAATAAAACTTACAAACATATTCAGAGAATTACTAGATTTCTCTTCATACTGTTTGTAAGTTTTATAAAGATCTATTTATTTGTTACCTATAATAAATATTATATATTAATCTCTAAATTAAATTCTTTTATTATATGCTAAAAAGCTTTCCTACTAAGTCACCTATTATTACCCATATTGAGAATTCATTTCCTCCATATGTTTGAATGAAGTTTCCTACAGTTCCACTTACTAAATTTAAGGAAATAAATGCTAATACCATTAGGATTATTCCTCCTAAGGCACTTGTAATTATAGCTGCTGGCCATCCACCTCTTGCATTAGCAAAGATAGCTCCTGGGGCAACATCAAAATAACATGCAACTACTAGTGGTATAAGAGCAAAGGTTAATACCCCTGATGCTCCTAATAAGAATAAAGTACCTATACTTGTTATAAGTGCTATTATAAATCCAATTAATAAAGCATTTGGTCCATATGGGAATATCATAGGAATATCTAAAGCTGGAATTGAACCCTTAGCTAATTTATCTGCTATACCTTTAAATGATGGTATTATTTCTCCTAAAATCATTCTTACCCCTGTTAAAAGTATTATCATACCTGCTGCAAAAGTTATTCCTTGAATTAAAGAATAAGTAATAAGTGGCTCACTTCCATATATAGCTATTCTACTTTCTTTTCCTATAAATAAACCAACTATTATATAAACTATAAACATAACTATTGCCGCTGTTATATTTGTATCTCTAAAGAAACTTAAAGACTTTGGAAGATTTAAATTTTCTATATTTTTATCTTTTTGTCCAACAAGTTTTCCTATATAAGAACCTAATAAACAATATATTGAGGCAGTATGTCCAATAGTAAAACTATCATTTCCAGTTACATACTTAACATGTTTTCTTAGTATATATGGGAATATTGTTATAACTAAAATATACATAATTAATGTGAATATGAATAACTTTAATCCACTTACATTATTTTCAATACCAACTGCTAAGAAAAGCATTGGATACCAAAATAATATATTTCCTGTTAAGTATATAGTCTTAAATCTTGTATATCTAGCAATTATTATGTTGATTACAAATCCACAAAGAAGTATTAATCCAACATAGCTTCCATACTGACCTAAAAATACATTAAAATCTCCTAATGTACTATTACTTTGAGTGTTAAATAATCCTGAAAAGGCATTAGCTAAAGGAGTAATTGAAGAAACTACTATATCTACTCCCTTAAGTAGAATTACCATTCCTATTATTCCTTTAAATATGCCTTTTAAAATAGCATCTATTGGTTTTCTTTGAAGTATTAAACCAATTGCTACTACAAGCCCCATAAATAAAGCTGGATTTCTAAAAAAACTTACACAAAAATCTAATATTTCTTTCATTTTTAATAATTCCTTTTTATTTAATCTAATTTAATTTTTCTTAATTTCTTATAGCTTTTAAAATCTTTTCCTTTACTTCTTCTTTATCCATAAAGTTTGATATATAAACAAGTTTTCCACTTACTTGCCCTTCTATCTCTTTTCCAATTTCTTTTGATGTTAAAATTAAGTCCGCAGAATTTCCACATGCTGAAGTCATATCAATAGCTTCAACATAACCATTTATTCCTTCCTCTTCAAGAATTGAATCAACTGTCATTTTTAAAAGCAAACTTGTTCCAACTCCAAATCCACATACAGTCATAATTTTCACCTATATCCCCTCCTCTCCATAGTATATAGATAGATTTAAATTTCAAAAGATCCTTTTAATACTTATCCCTTAGAAGTCAATTCATCTCTTAAAATTTATCTACAAATAAATATTACTTATAAAATATACTAATTTAAAATATCTTATAAGTTACTTTTTGAAAAGTTTAATAAATTACATAAAAAGCTCCATTATCTCATCTTTATTTTGAGCATTTTTAATTTTATTAACAGAATCCTCATTTATTAAGACCCTTGCTAAATCTTGTAGAGCATCTAAATGACCTGTGTTTTCCTTTGCTCCAATAACAAAAATTATTTCTATTGGATCATTATCCTCATGACCAAATTCAACTGGATTTTCTAAAGTAAGCATGCTAATACAATCCTTAAACACATAATCACCTGGTCTAGAATGAGCAATAACCACTCCTGGCATAATTGCCATGTATGGTCCTAAGTCATTGATTTTCTCTAAAATATCTTTTACATATTCCTCTCTTATACTTCCATCTTTTAAAAGAGGCTCCGCAGCCAATCTAACTGCCTCTTCTTTGTTAAAAGCCTTAGCCTTGAGAATTATATTATTCTCATTTAATAAATCCCTAATAAAATTCACCAACTTTCCTTCCGTTAATTTAACATCATACAAATAAACCCCCTAATTACTTTACAAGCATGTTAAATTTACCTAAGTATATTATCATTCCAAAGCATTTAAAGTCAATTTTAAAGTATATTTAAGTAAAATAATCCTTTTAAATACAAAATATAAAAATTTATAATTAGAAGAAAAATATTTCATAATTCAAAGGATTTTTAAAGACAAAATATAAACACTTAACATTTTAAATTTAATATATCTCTATAAAATAAAATTTACTTAAATAAAAAAATATCACATTTATATACCAACTATTCTTTATTAACTAGAATAGTTAATATACTATAAATGTGATATTTATAATTCATTTATTAAAAGATACTTTACTTTCTTAAATTCTCATATAAACTTAATCTTTTCTAAAATATAAATTATATTAATTTAAAGCTGCTATATTAGCTTCTATTAAAGATTTTATGTTAGAAAAATATAAGCTATACCCTACGTTATTTGGATATATTCCACCCTTAGTTGTTAATTTAGCATATGGGGCTGGATCTTTTATAAATACTGTAGCCATATCTAAAACCTTTAGATTATTAGCTTTTCCAATCTCCTCAATTATATTTGTGTATTCATTTTTCTTTCTAATAGAATTCTCTATTATAGGAACTATAGAAATATTTTTATTTCTTTCCTTTAAATTCTTAATTATTTTTTCATAATCTTCTTTGAATTCATTAGGTTTAAGTGCTTTTTGATCATTTTCACCAAATATTATGTAAGCTAAATCAAAGCTATCTTTATTTTTATCTAATTCCTCTAAACCTACTTTAACTGTAGCTTTATCTTGGGATAAATTAATTATATTAGCCTTTGATTTATATGTTTCTTCTAACCATTTAGAAAGACTACTTGTCCAATTACCACTTTCATCTGTTTTTCCTTCACTAAGCCCTACACCATTACCTAAAACTAATATATTAACTTCTTTACCATCTTTTATTTTTTCATAAGGATTTGATGTGGTCGCTTGTTTTTTATTATCTTCAGAGTTATTACTTGAATTTGAGCTATAAATTTCCATATTTTTAGCTAAAGTTTTCTTATCTCTTATAGTTCCAACAGCTATAACTACGGCTAAAGCTATTATTAAAATTATTATTGAAATATCTAGAACCTTAGATTTACTTCTGTTAGAAGAATTTCTTTTAGGATTTTTAACTCTTCTTCCATTCTTCATATTTTTCCTCCATATTTTTATTTGTGAGATAAATGTTATATAATATATATTTTACATAAAAATTGGTCTTTTTTACAGTATAAAATAAAAAAAATCTATTGTTGTATTAACTAATAAATTGGTGTAATATTGAAACTATCGTAGTTTTATTGATAAATTTAATTCATTATTTAGAGGTGAGCATTATGAAAAATTCCTTAAGAATTAAAAAAATAATAAGTTTAATTCTATTAATTATAATTTTCTTTTGTGCAATTAAAATATATCAAAAACGTTTAGGATATTATACTGATTCAAGAGATTATGATAACTTAAGAAGTCTTTCTCCTCTATCTGATTCTTCTATTAACAAAGATCCAGAGGAAAACAAGAAAGATATAGAGAATGAAAAAAATTTAAAAAATATAAATTCAGACTATAAATTTTGGATAAATGTTGAAGGAACTAATATAGATTTTCCAGTGATTCAAGGAAAAGATAATGATTTCTACTTGCATCATAACTTTAACAAAGAAAAAAGCTTCTCAGGTTCAATTTTCGTTGACTCAGAAAATAATTTAAATGATGATTCTAATCTAGTTGTTTATGGTCATAACATGAGAAATGATACTATGTTTGCTCAAATTAAACATTTTAAAAATGAAAATTTCTTCAATGCAAATAAATATGTAACTCTTTATAGAGAAGGAAAAAAATCAACATTCGAAATTTTTTCAGTTTACCAAGAAAATGCTAAGGACTTAGAATCTCAAATAAAAATCAAATTTTCAAATAAAGAGGATTATGAAAAATATTTAAAAGAACAAGAAGAAAAATCACTATTTAAAAGAGAAGGAATAGATTTAAAGGATAATGATAGAATCTTAACTTTAGTAACCTGTGGATATGATTTTGTTAACGCGAGAATAGTAATTGTTGCAAAAGAAGTTAATTAAGAAAAGTTTATAAATATAATTAGGCTCTGTTTTAAATGGCGTTTACTTAAATTCGAAAATCAACACCCAAATAAAACAGGGCCTTTTATTTATAATTTTGAGCCTGATGTTGCTATTCCTTCTATGAATTTTCTTTGGAATATTACAAATATAATTAACATAGGCCAAATAGCAAGTACTGAACCAGCCATAAGCTGAGGATAATTAGTTGAAAATTGCCCTTGTAATGATGCTAATCCAGCTGATAATGTCATTTTATCAACAGACATATTAACAACTAATGGCCACATAAGATCTTTGAATGCAAATAACGCTGTAAATATACCTAAGGCAACTAATCCAGATCTTGCTAAAGGCAACATAACTTTATAAAAAGTTTGCCATGTATTACACCCATCTAACTTAGCCGCTTCTTCTAACTCCTTAGGAAGTCCCATAAAAAATTGTCTTAAGAGGAAAGTTCCAAAAGCACTTACTATACCTGGAATGACTAAAGCTGAAATAGTATTTAATAATCCTAACTTTTGAACTAGTAAAAATTGAGGAACTATAAAAATTTGCGCTGGAATCATCATTTGAAATAAAACTAATGCAAAAAATATTTTCTTCCCAGGAAAATTTAACCTAGCAAAAGCATATGCAGCCATAGCACTAAAGAAAACAGATCCTACAACTCTAAAAATAAGCATAATTATTGTATTCATATAAAACTTACCAAAAGGTAATAATCTTGAAACTTCTGAATAATTTTCATACATAGGTTTACTTGGGAAAATTTTTGGTGGAACCTGTGTTGCCTCTCCCATAGTTTTTAATGAAGTTAAAACCATCCATAAAAAGGGTACTATCATTATTAACGCTCCACATATAAGTGCTCCATGTATTAATATCTTCTTAGTTTTAATTTTTTTATCCATAATTCTAAACTCCTTTCTAATAATGCACCCATTTCTTTTGTACCTTTAATTGAATAAAAGTAATAACCATTATAATTGCTAATAAAAGCATAACAATAGCTGATCCATATCCTTGATCATTAACAACAAAAGAATATTTATAGAAAAGATAAACTAAAGATTGAGTTCCTTCTATTGCTACATTAGTTTTATCTATCATCATAAATATAGTATCAAAAACTTGAAGTGAACCTATTACACTTGTTACAACTACGAAAAACATCGTTGGCGATAAAAGAGGTAATGTAATCTTAAAAAATGTTCTTATCGGACCAGCCCCATCAACATTTGCTGCTTCATAGTAATCTTTTGGAATTTCTTGAAGACCTGCTAATAAAAGTACCATGTTATATCCTATACAGCTCCATATACCTACTACAGCAATAGAAATTAAGGCCGTTTTAGAATCAGATAACCACATAGGACCATTAATCCCTATTAAATTTAAAATTTGATTTATTATTCCAAACTCAGAATTAAAAAGCCACTTCCATATCATAGCTATTGCCGCTGGCGCTGCTACCATTGGAAGAAAATATATTGTTCTATAAAGTGATTTCCCTTTAATATTCTGATTCAATAAAACCGCTACTATTAAAGATAAGATAATACTTATAGGAACAACTATAATAGCATATTTAAAGGTATTTCCTATTGCGCTAATCACCACTTCATCTGTTAATAATTTTTTATAATTACTTAAACCTGTCCAAACGTTATTTCCAAAGTCTCCAGTCTTTTGAAAACTCAAAATAAAAGTTTTTATTGCAGGAAAAATATTAAGTATTAATAGTCCAATTATTGTTGGAGCTATCATAACATATCCCCAACCCCACTCCTTCATATTCTTCTTATTAAACTTCAATTCTTCCTTCTCTATACGTTTCAATTTTAATTTTTCCTTACTTTTAACTGATATATTCATAATCATTTACTCCCTCTAATTTAATTAAGTGATTAAATATATTTTTAATCCTCAGCCAAAACTTCTTCTATATCTTTGTCCATTCTCTTAGAAACATCATCTAAATTTGCTTGTCCAGCCCAAACTCTTGGCCAAAGATCATCCTCAATTACTTTCCATCTAGCAGTTCTATTGGAATAAGGTAATATCTCTGCATAATCTAACATCTCAACATGTGCCCTAGCATTAAATTCCTTAGTTACTTCAGCCCATTTCTCATCAATTCCTTTATAAGCTGGTATTGCTGCTCCATACTCAGCTTGTAAAATATTAGCTTCTTTTCCACCTAGAAATTCAACAAATTTCCATGCTTCTTCAGGATGCTTAGTATTATAGCCAATAGCATTTCCTAATCCATTATAAACACTAGCTCTCTTTTCTCCCATTGGAAGAACTGCAATATCACAATTTTCTCTTACATATTCATTTTGCTTAAAATTTGCTACATTCCATGAACCAAAAATTCCCATTGCTAATTTTCCTGATTCAAATAAAGTTAAAGGAGAAACCTCATCAAATTCCTTTTGAGTTGGTGATACTCCTTCCTTAAGTCCTAAATCAATATACCATCTAAGTGCTTCTAAAGTTTTTTTATCATCATATCCACATTTTTTCTTATCATCAGATAATATATATCCACCATTTTGAAATATGAAGTTGTAATAACCCTCATGACTATTTAATGGTGCTCCAAATCCATATATCTTATTTTCCTTATTAGTAAGTTTTTTTGCCATTTCTAATAAAGTATCCCAAGTCCAAGTTTCATCTGGATAAGGAATTCCTGCCTCATCAAACAAAGCCTTATTATACCAAAGTGCTGTTGTATCATAATCCTTAGGAATAGCATAGTTTTTATTGTCTGGTGAATATAATTCTACTAATCCTTCTGGATAATTATTTAAATTAATTTTTTTACTATTCTTTATTCTATCTGTTAAATCTAAAAGCTTCCCATTCCTGCCATATCTACTTATTTGGCTAGAATGCATCCAAAAAATATCTGGCAAAGCTCCCCTCTGAGCAGCTGCATCCATTTTCATCCAATATTGATCCCATGGAGTTATTTCAACATTTATTTTTATATTAGGATTCTCTTTTTCAAAAGCATCAGCAATAGCTCTCATAGCTGGCTCTTGCCCTTTATCCCAAATACTATATGTTAAAATAACATTTCCATCACTACTATTCCCACTCTTTAAATTATCATTTCCACATGCAGTTAAAAAACTTCCTACTGTGAATGTTGCTAATGTCATAGCAATAATATTTCTCAATCCCCTTTTCACCCTATTTCCTCCTAATCAAGTTTAATTTTACAACCAAATAAAACAAAATATGGCTATATATGTTATTACTTCTTTATGATATATTACTATTAGCTTTAATTAAATGGAATAATGTAAGGTTTTTATGGCACAATGTGATAATGTTTACACCCATCCCTCCAAAACAAGTTTTACATAAATCCTGTAAAACTTGATCCGTTAAAGAAACTGTAGTTTCATTTACAAATGTCAACTCTATAGAGTATATATCAACAAAACCCCAATCATAAAAATCACTATAAACAAAAGCTGTTATGTAACGCTTAATCATATTTTAATATATCTTTTTCATGACTATGTAACCTTATCTCTATTAGTAATTTTATCTTTCCTTTAGTTAATTATGACTTAAAAAAGTTCATAATTAAACTCCTATATATTATAAAAAAATATAAAAAAGTTAATTATGAACTATTATTCTATACTATATTTTAAGTTTGTTTTTAATATGTTTCAAGTTATATATAACCATATTAATTCTCTACTTAAAGATAAACAGCACTTTTTTATTCAAAGATATAAATTAAAAAGATAAACTTGAAGTTTTGCTTTTAACTTTAAGTTATTTGTAAGTATATAACTGAGCATATTAACGCTTAAACAAATCCTTATTATAAATCTTTTTTCTTTAACTTCCAAAGTTTTGAAACATAATCTCCATAAAGTTCTGGAATATTTAAACCTATATACATAAGCTCATCTCCACTAAGGATTGTGTCTTCTCCTATTATTTCATACTCTGAATCCTTATCTAAAGCTGTAAGTTTTAAATTGCTAAAGCTTTCATTTACTAAAGCCCATTGTCTAACATAGCTTACAACAACCTCATTCTTATCTTCTGAAATCATCATCCATGCTACTTCATTACTATTAAATGGACTCTTTAATCTATATAAGGTTCCAAATTGTACAGTTTCTCTAATTTCTTTATACAAACTTATTTGTTCCTTTAATTCTTCCTTTTCTTCCTCACTTAACTTAGTAATATCAAGCTCATATCCAAAGTTTCCAGCCATGGCAGATACCCCCCTAGTTTCAAGTGGAGTTGTTCTATTAGCTTGATGATTAGGAACTGCTGAAACATGGCATCCCATAGAAATTGGAGGATAAACCATAGAGGTTCCAAACTGTATTTTTAATCTTTCTATGGCATCTGTATCATCACTTGTCCAAGTTTGAGGCATATAATAAAGCATTCCTGGGTCAAATCTTCCACCACCACCTGAGCAACTTTCAAATAATATATTAGGAAATCTACTTGTTATTTCCTCCATAACCCTATATAATCCCAAAATATATCTATGAGCTGTTTCTCTTTGTCTCTCTGAAGTCAATTCTAAAGAACCTACCTCTGTCATATTCCTATTCATATCCCACTTAACATAAGATATATTAGCACTTTCAAGAATTTTGCTAACAGATTCTATTATATAATCACATACCTCTTTCCTTGATAGGTCTAATATTAACTGACTTCTTGCCTGTGATCTAGTTCTTCCTGGAATATGAATACACCAATTTGGATGTTTTTCATAAAGTTTACTAATAGGTGAAATCATCTCAGGCTCAAACCATAATCCAAACTTTAAACCCATATTGTTTATGTCCTTAGCTAGTTTACTAAGTCCACCCTTTAATTTTTCCTCATTAACAAACCAATCTCCTAAGGAACTTTTATCATCATTTCTATTTCCAAACCATCCATCATCAAGAACAAAAAGTTCCATTCCTAACTTTGAAGCTTCCTTAGCTATTTCCTTTATCTTAACCTCATTAAAGTCAAAATATGTGGCTTCCCAGTTATTTATAAGTATAGGTCTTACCTTATCTCTATAATTTCCTCTACACAATCTCTTTCTATAAAGATTATGATAAATTTGAGACATGCCATTTAGTCCCTTTGAGGAATAAACTAAAACTACCTCTGGTGCTTGAAACTCTTCTTTTGACTCAAGTAACCATTTAAAATCGAAAGGATTTATTCCTATTTGAGCCCTTGCATTTCTATACATATCAACTTCCACATTAGCTAAAAAGTTTCCACTATAAACTAAGCTAAAGCCATAAACATCTCCATATTCTTCATTGGTATCCTTACTACATAGGGCCATGAAAGGATTTTGAGCATGGCTACTTGCCCCTCTTCTACTTTCAATAGCTTGACTTCCACTTCTTAAAGGATTTCTAAGAATATGTCTCTCTCTTCCCCAAGATCCTGAGAGCTGAATAAAATCAAATTCATCAGTTGTAAAATCTACATTAGCACTTAAAACTCTCTCTATATTTATCTTTTCACCACTATTATTCACTATCTTTAAACTTCTTGTAATAGCATCAAAATCTTCAAAAACATTATATGTTAAGACAACCTCTAAGTTTTTTAAAGAATCAACTAAAGTTATTTCTAGAGAAGTAGCCTCTTCCTCACTTTCAACATACACAGCTGGTAAACCTGAAAGTCTTTGCTTTCCTTCGTAAATTCTATGTGACTTATATCTTAAATCAGTAGCTGATGTACCATCTTCATATTGAAACTCTAAACTTGGACTTCTTAAATCAGTAGCTCCAAAGGTTGGACACTCCTGAGGTATTAACTCTAACTGAAATCCACTTATATTATCAGTATCAGCACAAAAACTTCCAAAACATCTTCTTCTAACAAAATACTCTAAGTTATCAGCTTTTAACTTTCTTCCCCAATATAAATGACTTATATGTCCTGTTTCTAACATTTTCAAAATATAACTTGTATTTTTTGTTTTTAGATGAAAAGTTTTTAAATTTTCATTATAATTTATAATCATGATTCTCCTAGAGTTAGTTATTAACTCTTCCCCCTATATTAATACTAATATTTTTATATAGACTTTTTCAAATGGATTTTAACCTTAAAAGAAAACCTTAACATTATAAATGAAATGAAAAGGATTAATTTTACTTTAAACTAAACTTATTATGAAAAGCTAAATCAAAATTACCAATAGTCTATCTCTAATTTATTCTTTAATAGAATTATATAAGGAATTGTATTAAAATTAAATATATAAATGTGATTTATATATGGATTAATGTTAGATAAGTTAGGATGTGATAAATTGAAAACTCTTGAATATAATGAGTCTAATAAACATAAATATCTTGAGCTTAAAGAAAAGAATTCTTTAGATTTATATTTAGGATATTGTGGCATGGAAAAATGTCTTCCTAGTCATTCCTATGGACCCGCTGTTAGAAATAATTATTTAATTCATTACATAATAGATGGAGAAGGTACCTACTATGTAAATGGCCAATCATATAGGCTTAGAAAAAATCAAGGGTTCCTTATATGCCCCAATACACTTACTTATTATAAAGCAAGTAAAGATAATCCTTGGACATATATGTGGATTGCTTTTAATGGTATTAAAGCAAAAAAATATTTAAATTATGCTAATTTAAATGAAGATAATCTTATTTTTGAATACACAGAGGATGATTCTCTAGAAATTTATATAAATAGAATGTTTGAATTAAATAGAATGAACTATTCAAATGAACTTGAAATCCAAGGACTATTATATCTTTTTCTCTCTAAATTGGCTATGAGTAAAAATGAAAACTCCTTAAAAAGCAATAACATATCAGATTTTTATGTTGAAAAAGCAATTGAATTTATGCAAAATAATTATTTGAATCCAGATTTAAAAATAACCGATGTTGCTAATTTTGTTGGTCTTAATAGAAGCTATCTGACTCATCTTTTTAAAAAATCATTAAAACTCTCACCTCAAGAATTTTTATTAAACTATAGAATTAATGAAGCCACTTCTTTATTAAAAAACACAAACCTCTCTGTTGGAACAATATCTAAATCTATAGGTTATAATGACCAATTAACTTTTTCAAAAGTATTTAAAAAAGTTAAGGGTATTAGTCCAAAAACGTATAGAGATAATTTTTTAAAGTAAAAAAAGTTCTACTTAAAAAAGTAGAACTTTTTGTGGTTGCGGGAGCAGGACTTGAACCTACGACCTTCGGGTTATGAGCCCGACGAGCTACCAGCTGCTCCATCCCGCGTCATTAAATTGTCTCTCTGACTTGTATTAAGTATATTCCTAATTCTCTAATAAGTCAAATGTTATTTTAAGAAAATATTATTTAATTATATATTAAATACTCTTAGACCACTTATAGCCTCAATAAAAAAATTACTTTTTATTTTATAACTTAAATATTTTTTTTGGTATTATATCTAATTTAATAACTTTAATATAAATATAATATCCCCAAACTCCACTTAAAGTATTACACATAAGATCATTTAATTCAAAAAATCTCTTTGTATTAGGAACTATTGAAGATAGTATAAATTGAGAGGATTCTATGAATAAAGACATAAAGAAGCAAAATTTTAAAACTGTACTTAATGAAGGTACATACGAATCCTCTTTTATCTTCTTTTTATTATGTAATTCAAAGCTTTCTAAAATTTTATTGATTTTATCTATAATCCATTTTCCTAAAGTTAAATTTTCTTCATCTATACTATAAAAATAGCAAAGAAAAAATGCCATTGGACTTAACATAATAAAGTTTCCTGTTAGCTGATAAATAACTCCTTCTAATCCCCCATCATAATATATTTGCTTTATACTCCACAGAGGATTAAGCCAAATTTCTGGAAAATTATAGACAATATTCTTTCCCCAAGCTATGGTAAGAGGAAAGTAAACTTTAGAGGCAACTCCAATTAAGTAAATACAAAATAAATCAAAGATAAATTCTTCATTAGAATATATTTGCCTATATGTGTATTCTTCCTTAATTATTCCTTTAATTTTAATTGCTCCTCTAAATAAACAAAAGAGTAAAATTCCTACTACTAAAAATGTATTTTGGGAAATAATAAGCATAACCTCTCCTTTTAATTCTAAATTTTAATTAATATATTATTTAAGTTAATGTTGACTTCTAAATACAGTATTAATACTAGAAAAACTCTATTATTAATTAATATAATCTTATATTCTTTAGAAATCAAAACCTCATAAAATAAATAGCTTTATATTACTTTATTAAGTATAGCCTTTTTATTTTTATTTTAATCAAATTAATTATAAAAATAAGCTGTATCAAAACTCCTTAAACCTCTTACAAACCTAACTAAAAAATAAATGAAATTAATTAGGATTTTTAAGTTTATTTATGAGTTATTTTGATACAGCCTTCTAAAATTAAGCTTCTGTTACAAGCTCTTCTTCTTTATCCTTTTTTTCTTTACCATTTGCTTCAGTAAAGATATTTTCTGTAGCAGATAATTCTCTTAAGTAATCAATAAACCCATCTCTAAGATCTGGTCTTCTTAAAGCATACTCAACAGTCGCTTCTAAGAATCCTAATTTATCTCCCACATCATATCTTCTTCCTTCAAAGTCATAAGCATACATAGCTTCTTCGCTCATAAGCTCTAAAAGTGCATCTGTTAATTGAATTTCTCCACCTTTACCAGGTTTTGTGTTTTCTAATATATCAAATATTCTTGGAGTTACTATATATCTTCCTAATATAGCAACATTTGAAGGTGCTTCTTCTGGTGATGGCTTTTCAACTAAGCCTTTTACTTTATAAACTCTACCTTCAATGTGTTTTCCATTAACTATTCCGTATTTAGAAACATTTTCCTCTGGAACAGTTTGAACCCCTAATACACTAGTTCTATATTCATTATAACACTCAATTAATTGCTTTAAACATGGCTTTTCTTCATTATAAACTACATCATCACCAAGTAATATGGCAAAAGGTTCATCCCCTACGAAAGTCTTAGCACAATGTATAGCATGTCCAAGTCCTCTTGGTTCTTTTTGTCTTATATAATGGATATCAACCATATCTGATATATCTCTAACTAAATCTAAAAGTTCAGTTTTTCCTGACTTTTCAAGTTCCATTTCAAGTTCCACATTACGGTCAAAGTGATCTTCAATAGCCTTTTTACTTCTTCCTGTAATAACAAGTATTTCCTCTATACCTGAAGCTATAGCCTCCTCAATTATGTATTGAATAGTTGGCTTATCAACTATTGGAAGCATCTCCTTAGGCTGAGCCTTTGTTGCAGGTAAGAATCTAGTACCAAGCCCTGCTGCTGGTATTATAGCTTTTCTTATTTTATTATTCATCCTCTTATCCCCTTGTAAATCAAAATTTTAATATGAAGTTTATTTAAAGTTTTTCATTCCAACGCATTGCCATTTCCAGAAGTCTTTGCACATATCCTCTAAATTTTTCTCAGCCTTCCATCCAAGTTCTTTTTCTGCCTTTGATGAATCTGCAAAACTTATAGCAATATCTCCTGCTCTTCTATCTACTATTTTATAAGGTATTTCCTTGCCTGATGCCTTTGAAAAAGCTTTTATTATATCTAGTACAGAATATCCTTGTCCAGTTCCTAAATTGTATGTGCTAATCCCAGAACCATCCTTTAACTTTTTCATAGCTGCTACATGTCCTCTTGCTAAATCTACAACATGTATATAGTCCCTTACACCAGTTCCATCTGGAGTGTTATAATCATCTCCAAATACTCTTACATAGTCTAACTCACCATCAGCCACCTTTGAAACATAAGGCATAAGGTTATTTGGTATTCCATTAGGTAATTCTCCAATTAATCCACTTTCATGAGCTCCAACTGGATTAAAGTATCTAAGAAGTACAATATCCCATGAATTATCTGATATATATAAATCTCTTAAAATATCCTCTATCATAGCCTTACATCTACCATATGGATTTGTTGCAAAACCTGCTTGAAGCCCTTCATGTACAGGTACTATTTCACTTTCTCCATAAACAGTAGCTGAAGAACTAAATATAAATTTCTTAACATTATGATTTCTCATACTTGTTAAAAGATTTAAAGTCCCAATAATATTGTTATTATAATATTCTAAAGGTTTTTCTACTGATTCCCCTACTGCCTTAAGAGAAGCAAAGTGTATAACAGCATCTATTTTTTCATTTTTAAAAACCTTATCTATATCTTCAAAATTTACTAAATCACCTTCGTAAAATTTTATACTTTTTCCTGTTATTTTTTCAACTATATCCTTAACTTCTTTTCTACTATTTACTAAGTTATCAATAACAACTACAGAATTATTATCATCCCTTAATAATTCTACTATTGTATGGCTTCCTATATAGCCAATTCCACCAGTTAATAATATATTCATTAACACTTCTCCCTCACCAAAAAATTACAGCTTAAATTATAGCATAAATTTATTAAAAATTTCAAATTATATACTATTTATATAACAAATTCCCCCTTTATTGCTTTAAATATACTGTTATTTTTTAATACCTCTTTTATTATTTTTAATACTTTATCTTCTCTAAAAATATCATTACTTACTACAAATGTCTCTTCTATTATCTCTTCTATTAAATTTCTTCCCTCTATAATATCCTCTTTTAAAATAAGCTCTGCTGCTTCCTTCCATTTCAATAAGTTATCTTCTCTTATTAAAATCTCCACTTCTTCTATTATTTCCTCACTTATACTTTCCATAATATATTCTATGGATTTTTCAAATTCTAAAATATTTATATCCTTTCTTATTTTATATGGGCTTAATAAAAAGGTCTTTATACTATTTTTTATTGAAGTTTCTAATAGTCTCTCTGGACATAGGCTTTTATACTCTCTTCCTCCAAAGTTATAAGCCATTCTTAAGGAAAACTCTTTAAGATTCTTATCATAGCTTCCTCTTACTCTTCTTATAAATTCTCTCTTAACTTTCCTATTAATTTCTAAGGATAAGCCTACTAATCTTTCATATTTATAAGATGGCTTATACTCATTTATTAAGGAACTTTTTTCTTTTATTTTATTTATTAAAACTTCTTCACTTTGATTTATTATTTTTTCTATTACATCCTTATTACTTAATACATCTTTCTCTTCATCACAAGGAAATATTACTCTCTCCATTATTAAATTTAAATAATACTCTTCTCTTCCCCTAATTATTATTGAAGGCTCTTCCTCTCCTAATTCCTCCAATAAATTTTGAAAGTTATCTTTCAAAAAAGAATTAAAAATATTAGGCATATTATATGCCTCTTTTTCATTTAATAAATCCATAAAATCACTTTCACTATTGTCAAATTCAAAAGAAAAATAATCACTAAAAACAGTTTTTTCATAAATATATATATTAGTTTTGTTTAAATATCCATTTATAATTAAGTATTTTAAAACCTCTAAATTTCTTTCAAAAGCCTCTTCTTCAATATTAAAAAGCCATATTATCTCATCACTACTAGCTAAGTTTTTCCTAGTTTCATAACTTAATAATTGATTTCTAAACTCATTAATATTTCCACTATAATCAGCTAAAATAAAATCATTCTCTTTATTATGTAAAATTTCTTCTCCCCTAAAATTCCCTTCTAATCTTATATCACTAAATATTAAACTGCTGCTATTAGGATTATGCTTCTCATTAAAAAGACTCTCTAATATATAGAAAAACTTTGACTTTAATTCTTCTTGAGATTTTTCTTTATAATTCTCCTTATAACCTATATGAAAATAAATATAAGCTAAATCTTCAATATTATCTAAAGGATATTTATCTAAACCCTTATTATAAATAAAGTTTCTCTTAACTAATAACTCATTGTTATTAAAAACATAACTTTTTCCACTTTTTCTTTCCCTAAGCTCAATCTTATATTGAAAAATATTATCCAAACTATTTATCCTAAATAATAACTCTTCCAAAATTCCCTTAAGATTTATTTTTTCATTAATAATGGATTTTGAGTATGTAGTTCCAACAAATTTAAACTTATTAGAATCCTGTTTAAAAATCACTTCAAAATTTGGATCTCCCATATTATTAAAAAACTTATTTACCAATTTATCCTCTTTTGCTTCATTAGTATTTTTATATGTTTTATTAAACTCTTCACCTGTTCCAATAAGATTAGAAATTAATTTCTTTCTATAGTAATAATCTCCACCTAATAACTGAATTTTCTTTTTAAATTCAAAGTTAAATCTAGACCTAATCTCCTCTTCCACAAAAATTTCAAAAGATTTATTGCTATTATCTATTAATTCAAATTCTTCTAGTTTAAAAAGTTTAAAAAACTCTTCTAATCTCTTATTAATATTATTATGAGAAATTTCAATAAATTTTTCTAAAATATTTTTTTTAGAATCATAATAAAACTCCTCCATAAAATGAGTATTATCAAAAACAATTTTCATAGCTTTTTCACTATACTTTTCTAAACTTTCTAAAAAGCCGTAATAATTTTCATAACAGTCGCTATTGTTTATAATACTCTTGATTTCATCAGTAAAATTCTTAGCTTTTTCATAATCCTTCCCTACATCAGCTCCTAAACTTTTAGTTATAACTCTTCCATTCCCTTTGTAATCCTTTAAAATTGGATGCTTAAAATTTACTGTAAAAACCCCCTTATTCTTTGGCTCTAGTAATGAGACTCCCTTTTCTTTTAACTTATTCATAAACTCACCTTCCATAATCCAAATAAAAATAGCTAATACCTTAATACTTAACTAAAATGTAAATAAATATTTAAATTAAGATATAAACTAATTTCTAATTAAAATTATAATGAATTTATGCGCTCATATTGCGCTCAGAATTTAATATTAATAATAAATTAAAAGCTTATAGATTTAAGTATCCCCTATTTTGAACCAATATAAAAAATAGACAATTCTCTTCTAAAAAAAGATATTGCCTATTTTAATAATTTTTAAAAATCTTATCCATATTAAGTTTCTCCTATAATTTTTCCTTTGATTTTTATAGTTAAGTCATATTATTTAAAGTTTTTCATTTCTTCTCTTAGTTCTTTTAGTATTCTTTCCTTTCTCCATCTTGCTTTTGAATAGGTTGTAATATGCTTATGCTCTTGGCAATATTTTTGAAAATTCCCCCTATCTTTGTATACATAAAGTATAAAATCCCTATCACTTTTTGAAATATTAGCTAAAGCTTTTACAAAAGCTCTCATTCTTTCTCTTTCAACATATTCATCCTCTATAGATATTTCATCCTTAATGGTCTCACCAATAGTAATACCTTCCCCTATAGGACTATCTAAGCTTGAAAAATCAACTCTATTTTCCTTCTTTTTACACATGGTTCCAAGTTTATTCTTAACATTTGTACTAATAAAAAATATAAATTCAGAGCCATGATCCCCATCAAATTTACTGATGGATTCAATAATAACACTTCTAGCTACTTGCTTTAAATCCTCAACATCATAACCATTAATAAAAAAACTAGTAGAGTATTTATGAATTAATCCTTCATAAATAGAAACAATCTCAGCTATGGCAAGTTTATCACCTTTTTTCCCTCTAATAATCAACTCATTTAAAGCTTCCTTATTCCCCTTTTCTCCTAAAAGTCTAAGTTCCCTAACATTCTTATTAATAAATCTTTGTTTCTTTTCTGCCATACCTAATTATCCCCCTTAAAATGCAGAATTTTTAAATCACCTATTAATATGCCTAGTTATGCTTTTAATTTTAAATTAAACAGTTTTATTTTTAATAATGTATAAAGTTATGTTATTTATTGTAAATTTATCTTATCATTTAAACATTTACATTTCAACAGAATAACAAATTATTCTATATTTTTTAACAATAAATACATATTAAAACCTCTTCACTATTTAAATATGCTCTAGTAGGAGAAAAAGCTGTAATATTATGTTAAGTTTCTTTAAATATTGGCTTAATATAATGAAACTTAATCATAAAAAATAAACATCAAAAAAATATCTGTGTAGAATCTAGACAAAAAATCAATAAAATCCAGTAGAGAATTTAAATCAACTCTCTACTGGATTTTATTAATGAAAATTATACAGTAATAATCTCTTTTTCAATTTCTTTTTTGAATAAAGATTCTTTTTCTGATAAATTATTTAGATATTCAACAAATCCTTCTCTAAGCTCTGGTCTTCTTAAAGCATATTCAACAGTAGCTTCTAAGAATCCAAGTTTATCTCCAACATCATATCTTCTTCCCTCAAAGTCATAAGCATACATTGCTTCTTGTCCCATAAGTTCTAAAAGAGCATCTGTTAATTGAATTTCTCCACCTTTTCCAGGCTTAGTATTTTCTAAAATATCAAATATTCTTGGAGTTACTATGTATCTTCCCAATATAGCAACATTTGAAGGTGCTTCTTCAACAGATGGTTTTTCAACCAATCCCTTAACCTTATAAACTTTTCCTTCAATATGTTTTCCATCTACTATTCCATACTTAGAAACATGACTTTCTGGAACAGTTTGAACTCCTAATACACTAGTTTTATACTCATTATAACAATCAATTAACTGTTTTAAGCATGGTTTTTCCTCATTATAAACTACATCATCCCCAAGTAGTATAGCAAAAGGTTCATCCCCTACAAAAGTCTTTGCACAATGTATAGCATGTCCAAGTCCTCTTGGCTCCTTTTGTCTTATATAATGAATGTCAACCATACCTGATATATCCCTAACCAAATCTAAAAGCTCATTCTTACCTGATTTCTCAAGTTCCATTTCAAGCTCAACAGATTTATCAAAGTGATCCTCAATACACTTTTTACTTCTTCCTGTAATAATAAGAATCTCTTCAATACCTGAAGCTATAGCTTCCTCTATTATGTATTGAATAGTTGGCTTATCAACTATTGGAAGCATCTCCTTAGGTTGTGCCTTTGTTGCAGGTAAAAATCTAGTACCAAGACCTGCTGCTGGTATAATTGCTTTTCTTATTTTCTTGTTCACTTTCTATATCCCCTTTTAGTTAATTTATTTTAATATATTTTTATCTTTATTATATATAAAAAGTATTCTCTAATTTATATATAGTATTTTTTCAAATAAACAACATAGTAAATTCAGAGGAGTTAGAACTTGCTATGTCTTTATATTATATAAATAATATAAAGTTCACTTAAATTTAAATATAAAATTATAATTCTTTATTTACTATATCCATTACTGCTTCTTCAAACTTCTCTATTTTTTCATTAGATTCATTTAAATCATTGGCTTCACCAGATAAATAAATCTTCATCTTAGGCTCTGTTCCTGATGGTCTAATAACAAACCATGAATTATCTTCTAAGATATATTTTAAAACATTAGACTTTGGAAGATTTATTTCTCTCTCACTACTTGTATTATTATCTATTTCTTTACTTAACTTATAATCAAATGAAGTTTTAACTTTAACACCTAGTACTTCTTTAATAGGATTATTTCTTAAAGAATCTATGCATTTAGCTATCTTTTCTTGACCTTCTTTTCCTGCTAACTCTATAGATATAAGTTTTTCTTGTGTATAACCAAATTTTTTATATAATTCTATTAATGCTTCATAAAGAGTTAATCCTTTTTCTTTATAATATAAAGCCATTTCAGCAATTAAGGTAGAAGCTATAACTGCATCCTTATCTCTTACAAAAGTTCCTGCTAAATATCCATAGCTCTCTTCTAAACCAAATATAAAATCATTACTTTTAGTTTTTTCAAACTCTCCTATTTTTTCCCCAATATATTTAAATCCAGTTAAGGTATTTATAAGCTCTACACCATAAAAATCTGCTATGTTTTTAACTCCTTCCGTAGTAACTATTGTTTTTATGATAGCTCCTTTTGAAGATAATTTCTCCTCATCTTTTAGTGATTTTAATATGTAATCTGCTAAAAGCATTCCTGTTTGGTTACCAGTTAAAACCTTATAGTCTCCATAATTATCTTTTACAACAACACCGATTCTATCGCAGTCTGGGTCAGTTCCAAAAATTATATCTGGCTTTTCAGTTTTAGCCATTTCTAAAGCTAATTTAAATACTGACTTATCTTCTGGATTTGGGTAAGAAGCTGTTGGGAAATTACCATCTGGATTTTCTTGTTCCTTAACAACTTTAACATTTTTAAACCCAAGTTCATGTAATACTCTTCTAACTGGCTTATTTCCTGAACCATGAATTGGAGTATATATTATCTTTAAATCACTAGCCTTTTCTTTAACTAAATCTTTTCTTATAACTAGGGATTTAACATTTTTAATATATTCTTTATCCACATCTTCTCCAATATAATTTAATAATCCTTTATCTAAAGCTTCTTTTTCATCCATTATCTTAACATCATCAAAAATATGTAACTTATTTATATATCCTATAATTTCCTTAGCTATTTCATCAGTTATTTGGCCACCATCAGATCCATATACCTTATATCCATTATATTGTTTTGGATTATGAGATGCTGTTATAACTATTCCCCCTGAACAATTAAGTTCTCTCACAGTAAATGAAAGCTCTGGAGTTGGTCTTAAATCTTCAAATAAATAAACTTTAATATCATTTGCTGCAAAAGTTAAAGCAGTAGCCTTAGCAAATTCTTTTGACATATTTCTTGAATCGTAAGCTATTGCTATAGATGGATTTTCAAAATGTTTATTTAAATATTCTGAATAACCTTGAGTTGCTTTAGCAACAGTGTATATGTTCATACTATTAGTACCAACTCCTATGACACCCCGTAATCCACCAGTACCAAATTCTAAATCTTTATAAAATCTATCTTCTATTTCTATTGGATCTTTTAATTCTTTCAATTCTTTTTTTGTTTTCTCTGAAACCTTAGCAGATTCAATCCACATTTTTAGTTTTTCTAAATGCTTCATCTTCAGTCCTCCCTAAAACCAATTAATTAAAAATATAAATTAATATATCTAAATAAAATTTACTTATAATATTCTAATGTTTACATTTATATTTTTTATGCTTTCTCCTAAAAAATTTATCATCTAAATAATTCAAAGCCCAAATTAAAACTTCTTTATATATGAAACATACTATCAATAAAACTATCATTCCTAATAATATTAATATCAACATAGATGTGTTGAAGCTAGCATATAAAGCTAATACCGTAACTAAAATAGTAGATGTATAGAACTTTTTTAAATTATAATCGACATGATAAAGATTTTTTGAAATTAATGTTCTAGCTGAAAAAAATACTATATATGATACCCCAGTAGAAATAGCTGCTCCTTTAGCCCCAAAACTCGGAACTAAAATTAAATTACCAACCAAATTTACTAATGCCGAAATAAGAGCTATATAAATATGATTCTTATTCTTCTTTTTAAAGCTTATTCCTAAAACCGTTGTTTCTGATATAGTGTACATAATTGGCATAAATACTAGAAAAGGAAATATATTAGATGCTTGTCTATATTTAGGTCCTAAAAGTAAAATAAGAAAATCTTTAAAAGTAATAATTCCTATTGCTATTATTAGCATTCCAAAAGATACTATTAAATTTACTTTAGTAAAAAACTTCTTACTTTTTTCTGGATTCTCAACATATTTTTCATTAGCTACGGGAACCCAAAAAGTTGTGAACGTTCCTTGAACTGCATTTAATAAAGCTATAATTGTAAATGCTGCAGAATACAATCCTAGCTCAATATATCCATTAAACGCTTTTATAAAAAACTTATCCATTGACTGAAAAATCCAAGTTATTGCCATAGAAAAAATTAAAGGTGCTCCAAAAACAATCAGTTCTTTATTGCTTGTTTTTAATTTTATATTTTTACTTACTCCAAACCATTCATTTCTTTCAGTAAATATAGCCCAAATAACACATAATAAATTAGATATTATTAAAGCTAAAATTAATGTATTATAACTATTTCCTAAAATTAAAAATAAACTTAATACTCCTACTATGTAAGTTAATTTAGTTATTACCTGTAAAACAGAATAAAGCTTACCTTTTTGTTGCATTCTAACTACCAATAATGCAAATCTTCCAATTATACCTAAGGTATTTTGAATTATTAGCATGATAATTACACTAAAAGAATACTGTCCTATTATAAATTTAGAAAATGGTTTATAAAATAAAATTAAAAGTAAAGAAAAAAGTAAATTTACAAGCATAGGAATTTTTATTGATTCCCTTAAAAGCTTTTTTCGACTCACTTGCTCTTCTTCATAAAAGAATCTAACATATGCTTGATCTAACCCAACCATAACAACTACTAATATTAAATTTGTTACAGTATTAAACATAGAAAATTTTCCATAATTATCTGGCATTATAAGTCTTGTTATTATTGGAGAAGATATACACCCTAATATTAAAGTAATTCCACTCCCTAAAGCAAAATCTATAAATTTTTTCAACAAACTATTCATTCATCCACTAATTTATCTTTCTCTGTTTATAAACTTTGGATAACCTCCAAATGCAATAACAAAAACAATTAAATAATACAAAACATTATTTGATAAGTAATATTGATTAGGATTGTAATTGCTACATATTAAATTTGAGATAAACAAAGAAATTATAAAAATCCTTTCTAAATTATAATTTTTAAATCTCTTAATCATCTTAATAAATATACTAACATTCAAAACAATAAAATTTATAAACATAAATATTCCTTGTTCAATTAGTACATTTAAATATTGAGAATGTAAATCTAATTCGTAATAATAGTAATTATTGTATATATAATTATTCATTTGTCCTGCCCCTACGCCTAATAAATAATTATTAGGTAACAAATAATTCAAAACAAATGTAAATTGAGTGAACCTATAATCACTTGTATGTCCTCTCTTTATAAAAAGTGTTTCATATATTAAATACCCAAATTTAAATAATATTATTCCACCTAACATTATTCCAAATAATAATAATATGTATTTAAATATGAATATTTTTTTATTTGACCAATTAGTAAAAAAATAAAATATTATTATAGAAACACCTATAGCTAAATATCCAATTCTAGTAAGTGTAATTATTGAAAATATACTAGTTAAACCTAATGCTAAAAAATCTATAACTCTTCTTCTCTTAACTGCATTATATAAAATAACTACGAATAATATGGCTCCAAAGTTTCCAGCAGCATTATTACTTCCAACAACTCCAACAACTCTTTTTACTGAGTTTGCGCCCTCTAAAAAATATATGCTATCAAACCAAACTCCAGGCAATAGTTTAATACCTGTAAAATATTGTGCTATTGATAATATTGAATTGTATATAGCTATAAAATTCACAAATTTTAGTATATCGTCTATATCTAATTTTATATTTTTTATTATATAATATAAAAAATATATTCCAAAATATAAAAATATAAAATTAAAATATTTAACAATATCATCAATAAAAAACATTTGAATACACGTATATATTATAAGGATTATTATTAAACTACCTATGAAATCAAGTTTGTTTTTTTCTCTAGAAAATATAACACCTATAAATATACCACTTAATAAAATAAACCAAAATGGTATTCTTAAAATTGCTTCACCATCATATTGCGAAAAACTCAATCCAGTATTCAAGCTAAATGGTATAATAATTGAAATTAGTATTAAATATACTATATATTTTTGATTTGAAATGCTCGTCTTATTTCTTATAAAAAAAGTTATAATAGCCACAATAATAACACATAAAATAATAATTATCTTATCCATAAACTATACTAATCAATTATTTGATTAATCCTTTCTCATAATTTATTAAAGTTAACAAATTTTTTTCTATAACTTTAGATATCCTATTCTTACCAAACCTAAAGTAGCATTCTTTAATTATATTATATGAATCATAATTATTGTAATTATCTTTAATGTATAATAATGCATCTCTTGTATCTTCTATATTATCTTTCCTAACTACTATGCCATTATTTTTATTAATAATGTCTTGGGTTGCATCATTATTTGTTGCTATAACAGGTTTTCCTTGAGATAATGCTTCTATATAAACAACACCAAAAGTTTCATGTCTACTAGTCATCACAAAACAGTCACAACTATTCATATGTTTGAAAACTTCTTCCCTATCTAAAGCTCCTAAAAACTTAACTTTATCACTTATGCCTAACTTTTTAGAAAGCTCTTCAAGAAATTTTCTATCTGGACCATCACCACCAATTTTTAAACTTATTTGTGGTTCTACCTTAATAGCTTCCGAAAATGCTTTTAATAAAATATCTATTCCCTTCACTTCTCTTAAATAAGCAACACAAAGAAATTCAAAAACTTCTTTTTTACTGCCATTATCAATTGGAATTATTTTTCTTTCTTCTACTATGTTAGGTATAACTTTTATTTCTCTATTAGTAAATTTATTCATCTTATCTTTTAACCCACTACTAACAGCCACTATTTCATCACAATTATTCATAGAATAACTTATTAATTTTTTTTCTTCTTCAGTAAATAAATTTCTTCCATACCCAGAATAGTGCTCTGTAACCATTATAGGTATATTAAATTTTTTAGAAATATTAACTCCTGCATATCCTCCCCATATAAATGAATGAGCATGAATAACATCTATCTTCACAGAATTTTTTATATATTTATTATACAAATCTTCAATTCCATATCTAACCTTATTTGCAACAATAACTTCTGATGTTTTAGGTATTTTTACAACTTTTTTCCTATATACTTTCATACCTTCATCTTCATAAAAGTCATATTTTTTAGTTGTTATTATTCTATCAACTTCATTAAACCTTATTATATCAACATATAACATATAGATATTATGACCTAATTCAGATAATGCTTTTGCTTGCTCTCTAAAAAAACTACCATGAGTTTTATTATTTTTATTTTCATACCAAGATGGAATAACTAATATATTCATAAATTACTATTCCTTTCTTTTATCCTTTTTGTACTGTTCATAATATGGTAATTTTTTAAGTTTCATATTAGCTCTTAATTTATCATATAGAATATCTCCAATAAACAAATTAATAATTTTAGCTATTTTAGATCTTCTGTTAGGGTTATTCTTATACCAACTACCATAACAATGATGTATAGAAAAATCTTTTTTTGAATTAAATGTTTTTCTTTCAAAATACTCTTTTGGATATACTGTAACATTTTCTAATACTTGTTTCTTATTTGACAACAAAAATCCATTAACATTATTTATAAAATAAACAGTAAATAAATCATTATTATTATTTATCTGATAATTTTCATAACCTTCAAATTCTAAGCTTATCTTGTCATTTTTCATTATAAATTTTGCGTTTTTATATAATTCTAATAGTTCACTTATTATTATATTATCTTTTTCAGCCCCAATAACAGCTGTTCCAATACTACAATTATAAATATAACCTAAAAACATTTTAGAATTTAATAATGGTTTAAAATCTTTTTTAACCTCAACATCTGTATCTAAATAAATTCCACCAAACTTTTTCAAAACACTCAATCTCGCATAATCAGATACAAAAGCCCATTTTTTACTTCTATATGCATTTTTTATAAAATCACATTCATTTATATCAAAATTACTTTCATTCCATTCAATAATTTCATATCCCCCTAACCTTTTCCATCCATCTATGTACTGTTTTATGTGATTCGGCTTTTCTTTTCCTCCAAACCAGCAATAATGTATTGTTTTAGGTATGTTCCCCATTATTACCTCCTACGATTTATAAATATTAGAAAATATATTTATCTGTTCTTCTATAGTGTATTGAGAAATAAATTTACTACTATTAATCAGATAATTTTTTATTGTTCTTCTGTTAGAAAGTTTTTCAAATGCCTCTATAAGTTCCTCTTTAGAATTAGCTTGTATTCCTATCGAAACTTCGTCATTTAAAAGTTCATTAATACCACCAATTTTACAAGCTATTACTGGCATTGCATATTTGTATCCTTCAATAATAACTCTTCCAAAAGGTTCATACCATATTGATGGGACAATCATAACATCAGAATCTTGTAATATTTTTTCCTTCTCTTCTCCTCCAATTTTACCCCAATATTTTATTCTACCATCTAATTTAACTTGTTGAATAACATAGTCTTTTAATGGTCCATCTCCACATATATTTAGTTCTATATTCTTATTATTAATTCCTTTAAAAGTTTCAATCATAAATTTTATACCTTTATGAATATCTAATGTTCCTAAAAATAGAAATTTTATAATTTTATTTTCTCTTTTTAACTTTAAATCAACTAACTGTTTATTTTGCTCAAAATCTACATCTATTGCATTATAAATAGTTTTATTAAGTATATTAGTATATATACCATCTTTATTATATAAATCTATTGTAAACTTAGATGGTGCAGTTACTATATTTACATATTTAGAATTATTCTTGTAAATTTTATTATGAATATTACAAAGAAGTTTTCTTTTACTACATATTTTTGAATTATGATTTAGTAAAGTACACTTAGGACAAACCCCCCAATAATCTCTTAAAGTATGAACAACTTTTATTCCTTTTTCATTAGCTAATTTCCATATTATATTTGATAAATAAAATAAATTATTGGTATGTACTACATCTGGATTAATCTCATCTAATAAATCCTCTAACTCTTTCTTTATATATAAATTTTTAAATTCGAGTGCTTTTCTAATAACTTTGCCTATTTTAGAATTAAATCTATCCTTAACATTTAACCTTATTATATTTATACCATTAATTTCTTCTCTTATTGTTTTATTAGCATTTGAATCACCAGTTATAACATACACTTTATTTCCGTCTTTTTTTAACCCTTCTGCTAATAACTTTACACTTTGTTCTGTTCCACCAACCATATTAGGATAGTAAAAAGTATTCATTAATAAAATTTTCATTTTTCCTCCAATGATTACTCCTAGATTATAATTTTAACTTTAGATTATCACTCATTTTTTTAACTTCATTATTCCATTTAAATTCTTTTGCTCTAGTAAGCCCCTTATCTTTAAACTTATTAATTTCATCATCTTTTAAATCAAAAAACTTGATTAAACTCTTTTCTAAATCTTTTTTGTCGTTACTTTTAAATAATATTCCATTTCCAGCTAGTACTTCGGGTATAGATGAGGTATTAGAAGCAATAACAGGAACTCCTACTGACATTGCTTCTATTATAGGAATACCAAACCCCTCATATATTGATGGAAATACAAAACACTTTGCTCCACTATAAACATAAGGTAAATCTACATCATCCACAAACCCTGTAAATACAATTTCATTTTCCAATTTATTTTCTTTTATCTTTTCTAATATAGAGTTATATTTCCACCCCTTTCTTCCAACCAGCACAAGCTTAAATTTAAAGTCTCTACTTTTCTTTAACTCTATATATGCATCTATTAATAAATTTATATTTTTTCTAGGCTCTAACGTTCCAAGACATAAAATATACTCAAAATTTATTTTATACTTATCTTTAACTTCCTTTAATTTTTCATCATTTCTGTTAAAATTTAAAAACTTTTCATCAATTCCATTATAAATTATGTCAATTGGTATCTTACTATTAGGAAATATAGACTTTATATCTTTTTTTGAATTTTTAGATACAGTTATAATTCTCTCACTATCTCTCATTGCTTTTTTTATCAAAGTTTTAAATAATAGCAACCCCTGTTTAGACATAGTTTCTGGATATAACCATGCTGTCATATCATGTATAGCATTTATAATCCCTTTTTTATGAAAAAGCACTGGTGCTGGAAAAGCTAAGAAAATATATTTGTCAGCTTTTATTTTATACAAATTAACAGGTAATTTTATCTGACTTGTTATAAGCTTATTTTTACCATTTATAATTTTTATTTTAACATTCTCTCTTTCTGATATATACTTAAATTCACTATGAATTTTATTCTTAAAAACTAATATGTATTCATTATCTTTATTTTTTTCTATAAATGCCTTACTTATATTTAATGCAAAACGCTCTATACCAGAAAAGTTGTCATCAAGGCTTGTTAAATCAAAAAGTATTTTCATTTAAAATTTGTCCTCTCACTTAAATTTAATAAAACACCAATTTAGTATTTTCTGCAAATTGATAATATTTTCAAATCGTCAACTATGTATCTTTTAAACATTCTTTTTGGTTCTTTACATAATCTATAAAACCATTCTAATCCACAGTTTTGCATCCATCTTGGTGCTCTATTTATATTTCCTGCTTCAAAGTCTATACTAGCTCCTATAGCAAGTGAAATTGGAACATTAAGTTCATTTTTATATTTATATAAAAATTTTTCTTGTTTTGGGGCTCCAAGCCCTACTGCTAATATATCAGGCTTAGTTTCATTAATCATTTCTATTATCATTTTTATTTCATCATCTTTTTTTTCGAATCCATAACTTGGTGAATAAGTACCAACTATATTAAGTCCTTCATATTTTTCTTTTAAATTTTTAGCAGCCTTAGCAGCAACCCCTTCTGCTGCTCCTAATAAAAACAGACTATATCCTTTTTCTGCTGCTCTTTCACAAAGCTTTGGAAAAAAATCTGATCCTGATATTTTTTCCTTTATTGGATTTCCCTTCATTTTAGATATCCATATTAAAGGCATTCCATCTGTTAAAATTAAATCTGCATTTTTATATACATCTTGAAATTCCTTATCAATTTCTAATTTAACTATATGATCAACATTTGGCGTAACAACATAACTAGGCTTCTTTTTTATGATTAATTCTTCAGCTTTATCTATTGCCTCACCCATAGTTAAATTATCAACTTCTGTATTAAGAAAAGTCACTCTACTCATATCATCAACACTTTCATTATTATTTTTACAATACTTCCTTATAATCTCTTAGATTATCCATATAGTCTTTTTTCACAATATATATAGTATCATCAGTTTCGACTGTCATAATATCTTCAACACCAATCATAACTACTCTTTTTTCTTTATTAATAGCCATATTTGATTTTGATTCTATTACCCTTACATTTTCATCTATTATATTATTATTTACATCCTTTTCTCTATATCTTTCTACGGATCTCCAAGTTCCAATATCGTCCCATCCTATATCACTTGGAATTACTCTTATTTCATCCGCATTCTCTAAAATTGCATAGTCTACTGAAATAGAGTCAGTCTTTTTATAATTATTATCTATAAGCTCTTGAAGTTTTTCTTCTTTAACTTCTTCTATTTCATTTAATGCTTCGTATGTATTAGGTATATGTTCTTTTACCCTATTGATTATATTATCAATAGTCCACAAGAACATTCCTCCATTCCAAAGATATGAACCATCCCTTAAATATTCTTCGGCTCTTTCCTTATTAGGCTTTTCAACAAATTTTTCAACCTTAATAACTTCACTATTATTTACTAAACTTTTATCCTCAGTAAATTTAATATATCCGTAACCAGTTTCTGCCCTATTAGGAGTCATTCCTAATGTAAGAATTGATTTTCCATTCTCTTTTAGATATTTTTCTCCATTTAAAAGTATATCTCTAAATCTTTCTTCATTACTTATTAAATGATCTGAAGGTAAAACAACCATAGTAGCATCTTTGTAATATCTTTTTATAACTAAGGCTGATAAAGCTATACATGGTGCTGTATTTCTTCCTTCTGGCTCAACTATTATATTCTTTTTAGGTAATTCTGGTAATTGTTCTTTTACTAAATCAATATATTTTTCACCAGTACATACAAATATTCTCTCTATAGGAATTATAGGTTTAACTCTGTCTATAGTCATTTGTATCATAGTTTTATCACCTATAAGGTTTAAAAATTGTTTTGGTTTTTCTTCTGTTGATAAAGGCCAGAATCTTGTCCCCTTTCCTCCGGCCATTATTAATGCACATAACATCTAACCAAATCCCCCTTTAAATTAAAGTAGCAGCTGCTTCTACTTTAGCTTCATCTAAGTTATCAACAACTTTTCTTCCTACTGAATGATATTCAACATTTGATTTTTCTACATCCTTAATTTCATAACAGTTTCTTCCATCAAAAATTATAGGTGTTTTCATTAATGTTTCATAAACACTAAGCTCTATTCCTTTTATTTCCTTCCATTCTGTAAATAAAAATGCCATATCAGCATCCTTTAAAGCTTCTCCTGGATTATTTACATACTGAATTTCAGTTGAGTAAAGTTTTTTAAAGTTTTCTATTCCTACTGGATCATATGCCACAATTTCAGCACCTTCGTCTAAAATTCTTCTTACGTTAACTATTGATGGAGCTTCTCTTAAATCATCTGTTCCTGGTTTAAATGTTAAACCAAGTACTGCAACTTTCTTTCCTTTTAAATCACCAAATCTTTTTTTGGCTTCTCTAAACATCTTTAATTTTTGGTTTTGATTTACTTCTATTGTTGCTTTTATTGTTTTTATTTCATATCCATTGTCATTAGCTAACCAATGTAAAGCCTTTGTATCCTTAGGGAAACATGATCCACCATATCCTATTCCCGCTCTTAAGAACTTATCTCCTATTCTTGGATCATAACTCATACCTTTAGCTACATCCTCTATATCAGCTCCAACCATTTCACAGAAATTTGCTATTTCATTCATAAATGAAATCTTTAATGCTAGAAAATCATTTGATGCATATTTTATCATCTCTGCACTTCTTCTATTTGTAGCAACTATTGGTTGATTAAATCTTTCATATACATCTCTTAAAGTATTTTCCGCTCTTTCTGATTCAACTCCAATTACTATTCTACTAGCTTTTAAAGTATCAACTACCGCTGTTCCTTGAGCTAAAAATTCTGGATTTGAAGCAACTTCTATATGAATCCCATCTTTAACATTTTCTTTTAAATACGCTTCTACTTTATCATTTGTTCCTATTGGAACTGTTGATTTAACCACAACTAAACAATCATTTTCTAAATTTTCAGCTATTTGACCACATACAGTAAAAACATAGTCTAAATTTGCTGAACCATCAGCTCTCTCAGGAGTTCCAACCCCTATAAAAACTATATCTGCATTTTTGTAAGCATTTTTATAATCTGTTGTAAAATCTAATCTACCTTCTTTATAATTTCTTTCTAAAAGTTCATCTAATCCTGGTTCATATATAGGTGATATTCCTTTTTTCATTATTTCAACTTTTTTTTCATCTACATCAACACAAGTAACGTTGTGTCCAACTTCTGAAAGACAAGCTCCTGTTACTAATCCAACATATCCAGTTCCTGCTACTACTATTTTCATATACTTTCATCCCCTTTAAATTAACTTGCACTTTCATCTCCAAAAAGTACAAAAAATGTTTTAAAAATTAACTTTATATCTAACCAAAGATTTCTATCATGAACATACTTTATATCAAGCTTCATCCAGTCTTCAAAATCTATATCATTTCTTCCCATAACCTGCCAATAACATGTTAACCCCGGCTTCACTTCTAGCCTCTCTAACATCCAGGGTTCAAATTTAGCTATTTCCTTTGGAAGGCTTGGTCTAGGCCCAACTAAGCTCATTTCACCCTTAAGAATATTTATAAGTTGAGGAAGTTCATCTATACTAGTTTTTCTTATAAACTTTCCAACCTTAGTTATTCTAGGATCGTGTTTCATTTTAAACATAGGTCCTGACATTTCGTTTTGTTCCATAAGCTTAGCTTTAAGCTCTTCTGCATTGCTAACCATGGATCTAAACTTGTACATATTAAATTCTTTACCATACTGTCCAACTCTTTTTTGTGAAAATAGTACACTCCCCTTGCTATCTTCAAATTTTATAGCTATTGCTACAATTAAAAATATTGGACTTAATATGATTAATCCAAAGCCCGCTCCAAAGATGTCTATTACTCTCTTTAAAAACGAGTATATTCTATTTCCTTGGTCTGCTTTTATATATTCTTTTCCTTCTTGAACCTTCTCCATAGATTCATACATCAAGCTTTCCTCCTAACCACTAATTTTGATATTAATCTCTATATAACTTATCTAATAAATTTTTCACCTAATATTAATAAAATAACAATTAACATAAACACTATAACTCTTAAATATTATTACTTTTTTTCAGTTTTTTTACATCAAAATTGACAACTTACACTCCTAATTAGGAGTGTTAAGTTGTTTTATTTAATATTAATCTTTCTTATAATAATGATAGTATTTTCCCCTTTGATTTTCCTCTCCATTAAATACTGTTCCTATTATATTAGCATTAACTGCTCTTAGTCCTTTTACAGCTTCAATTACAGCATCCTTCTTTATGTACCCATACTTTACAACAAGTATTGTTCCATCAACCTTTGTTGAAAGTATCTTTGAGTCTGTTACTGCATTAACTGGAGGAGTATCTAATATTATGTAATCATACTTTTCCTCTAATTGAGTTAAAA
>OGEQ01000400.1_pt1 | contig 47511 bp, 64 predicted proteins | sample 1570731 | NCBI WGS metagenome assembly OGEQ01 (sample SAMEA2582132, study PRJEB24529) | metagenome | biome: Human gut stool | place: China | collected 2011
ATTAAGTCTCTAAAGGCCATTGGGAAGAATCAAGCATTTTACAGAGCTTCCTTAACGGAAATTTTCGGTTGTTGCGTAAAAGCCGAAAGAAGTCCCAATAGTACATTCTTCTAACAACTACTGAAACATTTATTTGCGGCAAACACATTTGCGCTCGTCAAAATAAATGTACTTGTCTGTGTACTAAAAAAACAGAATCCTGACTAAAAATACAAAGCTCTTGTAAACTTAAAAAAAAGGCATAAGGGATTTTGATATGAGTGACAAGCTCCAGCTTTTTGGAAATGCGAAAATAAGATCATCGTGGAACAAAAAAGAGGAGGAATGGTACTTCTCAATAGTAGATGTAATTGAGGTTCTTACTCAGTCACCTTCTCCTGGAGCGTATTGGAGAAAGTTAAAACAACGCCTCAAAGAAGAAGGAAATGAAACCGTGACGAACTGTCACGGTTTGAAAATGATGGCAGCAGACGGAAAAATGAGAACAACTGATGTTGGTACTGCCGAAAACATATTTAGACTTATTCAATCCATACCCTCACCCAGAGCAGAGCCGCTTAAACTCTGGCTTGCTAAAGTTGCAAAAGAGCGGCTTGATGAAGAGATTGACCCTCAGAAAGCAATAGATCGAGCAAGAGAATCCTATAGAAGAAAGGGATATCCCGAAGAATGGATTAACACTCGAATGAAGGGTATAGAAACGCGGGTTGCTTTAGCGGCGGAATGGAAAGAGCACGGAGTTAAAGACCAACAATACGCTATGTTGACCGATATTATTCATCGAGGTACGTTTGAGGTTAGCGTTAGGGAACACAAGGCTCTCAAGGGACTAACCAAAGAAAATCTTAGAGATAATATGACGTTAGTTGAGTCCGCTCTAACAACTTTAGCAGAAGCAACCGCTACCGAAATTACCCGTGCTCAAGACCCTCAATGTATAGAAGAGAATAAATCTATTGCAAAAACGAGCGGCAACATTGCGGGAAATGCAAGGAAAAAGATCGAAGCCGAAACTGGAAGAAAAGTTTTATCCAGCAAGAACGCACGCCACTTAATTGAAGAAGAACGTCAAAGAAAATTAAGCTCTAAGAGCTAAGAATTTTACTTTCGCATTTCTTTTGGTCAAAATATTTCCGCTCGGCTACTTCACCCTTCTTGCCTACGTTAAAAGAATCTGTAGGACGGTGATAGCCCATTACGCGAGTCCAAATTTCGCATTTTGTGCGTTCTTTATCACTAATGCCAAAATTCTCTAATTCGTTTTTCATACGTTCTCCGTTAAATAACAACTTATTGATTACGTTAAACTTTTTACGCCTTACGGCTGACATGTTAAATAAGCGTCATTTATCACTGTAGCGCTTTTCGACAGTATTCAATAGGTCCTCGAACCTCTTGCAGTAATCGTCGACATTCTGCTCCCAACTCAAGACATCGAACTGTGTCTCGATCGGCAGCGCTCTTGGCTCTTTTTTCAAGACTGGCGATGCGGGTGCGCAGGCGCTCAGAGTCAGCGCGAGAGTTAGATTCAGCAGCACGCATCTCGGCGAGAGCGATTGCCTGATTTTTGTATTGTGTCTCATAGTCCTTGACTGTAGCTGTAAGTTCTGAGATTTGAGTTCGAGCCATTTTCAACTGCTCAGAATTTTGGCCATTGTGCAAGCCAAAAAAATAAGCACCGGCAACTATTACAGCACCGGCGCCAATTTTCACTAAATCAAAAGAATTCATCACATCAATTTCACCTCATCGTCTCGGCGATTCATCAGCCCCGGGAGGATTTCGTACATCTGTTTTCCGTGTTCATCCTTAACCAGATTTCCGTTCCTGTCTCTGATTTTCTTTTTCGCAAACGATCGGAATCCCTCCTTTGCTAACTCGAGTTTCCCGGAATTCAAATATCCTAGCGTCTTAGATTTGGCAACTGCGCTCACTCCCAGGTTAAATGCCAAATCTAATAATGCGATGTACTGTCCTTCGGTCAGTTTGCAAGTGACGTAAGGCGCCAAGCCCTCGGCGTGCTCGATCAAATCATCGCGAATCAGCTTTTCGGCTTCTTGTCTGGTGATAGTTTGGCCTGGTTTAACTCCTTTTGTGTGACCATATCCGACAGTGAGAACTCCTCCCGGACAACGGTAGGCTTTCAATCGGAGGCCCTCCCACTTCTTAACAAAATCTTCTGCAATAAGCGGATTCCATTGCGAAAACGGTAATTTTTCCTCATTCATTTTGACTTCCTCCTAAATGAACCTTCTCTTTAATGCGTTTCTCCTGCTCCGTCTGGACCGTTTCCAGCATTTCTCTGATCCGTTGTGGGATGATTTGACCGAATCCAGCCTTCTCAACGTTTTCGAGAATTGAGATCAATTCATTCAGAGAAAGAGCACCAATTGCCCAGGCCCCAATCCATGGTTCATTGAATATCTGATCCACCCCGTGGAATCCGATAGCAACCATGAGGATGATGAATTTCCGGATCAATCCTTTTAGACCTACCCGGCTCGACCAAGTTCCGGTCCTAGCCGCGGCCACGATCCCACTAAGGTAGTCAAAGACAACAAACCCAAACAGCCAATAGAAGAGGTTTTGATGTTCTCCCATGAGACTGCTGATCAGAGATGTGAAACAGCCGGCGATAGTTAAAAAGAAACTCTTGAGAACTCCGGGATCAAAACTATTCAAACGGCTTAAAAATTGATCCCACATCCCTCAATCTCCCTATGTCGTCGATTTTGTAGATGCATGTTTCCTCCGATATGTAGATAAAAAAAGAAAGCCCCTCGCGAGGAGGGGCGGAACGATTAATTCAAGTAAGAAAAGAAATTTAAGTGATAGCTAAGCTTGGCCGGATTTCCACCTGTTATTTTGTAGAGGAACGTGTATTCCTCTCCCTTCTTAACTGGAGAAGTAACAACTGGCCAACCCCATCCCCCGTTGTAAGCCTGTGCAATATCCAGCGTCTCTCGTCTCATGGTTAGCATTACGTACTCTACCGAAGTGTCCTGAGCAATCTGGAGAACAAGATAACCATCACTGGGCGCTGTGTAGGTTAGAAACGTCTGGTTAGAAACCGAGGACGTGAATTGTCCAGTTTGATAAATCGTGCTTCTATAGAACGGTACCGATTTATGGCTACCACGGAAAGCGATTAGAAGTTGTTGGAGAAGCGCTTTTAACATAACGCACCTCCAACGCTGAAGTTAGTTTTGACTACCGACGCTCGGGTAAAACTTAACAACTGGGAAGTCGGTATTTTGTACGCTCTCGTACCTGAATGTGACCGAGAATGAAGTCCCTTTCTTGACAGGAACAATTCCTCCAGCCCATGTTCCTTCAATCGCACCTTGCCACAATCGCATACCCGCGTATTCAATCCATACGCCTTTAACGTTTGGGCTTTTGGCAGAAACTTGTGCAGATATATAGCCGTCGTAAGGCGCGACAAAAGATGATACTGCTGTGTTGCTTGGTAATGCAGTTGGACCTCGTGCAAGAATTGTAGGCAAGAGAGCAGGAAAGGCATTACTACCGACCCATTCCTTTTTGTTAGTAAGGAACTTCTCCGCAAAGAGTTGTACAAGTTGCTTAAGCATAATGCACCTCCGCTACGGATAAGTTTCTCAATAGCACTATACCCCCCCCGACTAGCCTATAAAATTTTCCGAAGAGAAGCCTTCCGGAAATGCTGTAACCGATAATGTTCCCTTTTCGCATTGGAACAAATAGTTTGCTCTGGCCGTTGTTCAGAGAATAATTAGAACTTTGTAGGCCATCTCCCCAAACATTGATACTGCCTCCAGTGTCTACGACGATACACAAATACCCATCATAAGGTGCTGCAAAAGTATCAGGTTGACTTGTGTTAAGCGTAACGGATGTGAAATCTAGCTCGTTAGGAAGTGATTGGCTGGCCACCTTCGCCGACTCAGACTTTGAATAAAACAATGACAATAGGAGGCTCAATAAACTTTTCAGCATAATGATCCTCCTGTTACAAGATGGTTATGACGCTCCGACAGACTTTGCAAAAGCAAATGTTGTTGAACTGCTTGAGGCTCCGTCTCTAACATTAAAGTAGTAAGAAACTTCTTGGCCTTTGCGAACGGGAATAAACAAGCGTATCCAGTCTTTTCCAACGCAAGAAACGTACATATCCGGCGTGTAGATAGACACGTTTGCAATGTCTTCAGCGTTATTTTCTTTAACGAAGAAATATCCATCTGTTGGTGCCACGTATTTACCCCAAGTGTCTTTTTGCAAAGAGAAGGTCGTCTGATTACTTGACGGATACCCTTGACCGCCGACCCATTCAGAGCGAGACGTAATAAATTTCTCAGCAAACAATGAGATAAGCTGTTTAAGCATAACTTACCTCCGGTGCTAAACACTGAGAAAGTTTTACTAAGATACCCCCCCCCGATGGTTTTAGTAAACCAACACGCGATATTATGTGCTTCCCGAGCGTACAGTCCAAAGGGTTGTCCTTTAGCCACTGGGCAGGCAGCCATTAAGACATCTCCTTTAACTTGTGGAGTTGAGAATGTGTTTACGTTGGTCGTCTGTGCTGCGGCGATGCAATTATCGGAATCTGCTGTGAATCTTATAGCAGCATAACCATCTGTAGGCGCAATCCCTTCGTAAACAGGAGCCCACCCAGTAACACTACTCGTTGTTGGAGATAGAGTTATAACGGATACGGACGGCATAGCCTGATGTCCCACCGCCTCAGATTCTTTTTTGCTGTAAAACTTGGACAAAAGGAGCCGCATTAGATTTTTTAGCATAACGCGCCTCCTGCCAAAGAATTAAGCGTCTGAACTTGCTTTGTAGAACCAAATAGAATAATCCGAAGTCTTTCCACCTCGGCATAAGAATTTAACAGTGGTTCCTTTTTTGACGTAACAGCAAAGACCACTCCCTGCGGTGTTTCCGTTGAGGACGGAGGCAAGCGCCATCTGTCCATTCTCGACTTGAATTTCAAGAGCTGAGACTGTGCTTGAATTGCTTCGAGAGGTTGCCCAGCCGTTGCATGGCGCAACATAGCTAAAGAAGTCGGTGGTACTCGTGCAAGGAATGTTAGTGCCATTGCGGACAATCGGAGCACACTGTTCTGCAACCCAAGATCTTTTGCTCTTGAGAAAAGTTTCTGCAAATAGTTGCATGAGGTCCTTAAGCATAATAGAGACCTCCGAACAAGGCGTTTATACCCCCCCCCGATTACCTTGACAAATCCTACTGTGATGTGTGAAACGAAGGCTCCTTCTACCGAATATGTGGCTCCTTTGCTCACGGGGATTGCGACCCCTAAACCTTTGGGTGCAGGTGCTTGTGCAGACACATGAAAAATATTGCCAAGTTGCGCTCTGACTTCGCTATTCGTATTGTCCTCAGCACTAGCATTGACGAATAAATATCCATCGTCAGGAGCTATCCCCGCATTGAGTATTCCCCAAGAACCGACAGTTTCGTCTTTGCTGAGAAATATCGTTTTTGTTGTGCTAGGCATAGCAGAATGCCCCGCCTCCTCTGGGGTCGTTCGGCTATCGAGTAGCTTTTGAATAAGTTGTTTTAGCATTTTGACTCCTCGCCCGGACAAGGAGCCCGAGCTATTACTTAATTTTGTAAACCGTTACCTGGATTATCTTTGCGTTTTTAATATCGCCTGCAGATATCGTTACTCCCTTCTTTACCGGAAAAGAAAACACATAAGACAGCCCTTCTGTTTCGACTGTCGTATGTACGTTGTGGCTATTAAATAGGATTGGGAACCAAGCAAAGGTGGGAGAACCTGACCAAACTGCCTGCCACGAAATTACTGCATACCCATCAAATGGAACAACGTAAGGTAGAGAGGTTGCTGTTACAGATTCAGAAAAATCAGTTAGACCAACAGTGGAAAGATTTTCTCCATAGATTATTTTACCCCCCCCCGCCGCTAAGACTTACAGCTCTGCGGGGCACAAATAAACTGCACAGCAAACTTGCTAATTCTTTAAGCATTGAAGAATCCTCCTTGTCTCATAGAGTTGCGGGCGTTAACTGCCTGCTCCAATTCATAGGCCAAAGCATCCGGAAAATCCGGGTAGTCGATAAAAGGAAAACCAGGTTGATCCGGAAGGTCCTTGAGTACCTGGCGATAATTCAATAGAGCCTGTCGATCTGCTTCTGTTAATTGAGCTCTCTTTGCCTTGGCAGCTGACTGCACAGTAATGTCCGGGAGCTGAACGTATTTGTCGGTGTCGGAAATTCGAGCATTACGCTCCCCTCTGACCTCCTGCTCATACTGCTGTTTCACGAAGTCATCATCCAGTTCCGGAAGCTCAGTTGAAAGATAATAGTCCCCATCGGCACTCTGGAAATATCCCTTAGGACTGGGTTCTAATTTCCAATATTTGATAATGGTCCCGTCTTCTCGTTTAAATTTTTCTGACAAGGTGTAATGGCTTTGAGCAAAAGCTTCATCCTTAGCATCGATGAATGCATGTTGTCCGGGAGAATTGGACGAAACTGCAATCCTCCCATCAGAGTCTTTTAGTGAATATTTAGACAAAGGTCGATTCATTGCCCTTGAAAGCATCTCTTGCTTGACTTCTTCAAGTGTCTTCATACTTTTTCTTTAATTAAGGATTCTCTGTTCCAGTGTCTTGTCCTGTCTGGGCATTCTTTATGTCATCGATTTCTTGCTGAGTGCCACCGTTCTCGAGGATCAATTCTTCAAGAATCGGGCATAAGTAATCATCAGTCCTATCGTTAAAACTATCGTCAGCCCAACTGTCGACTCCTGCACTGAAACCGATATTGCTTCTCGCCGTATTTTGTTGAGTAGCTGACAAGGTTTGAGGAGCTTCGTAAGAAACAGAAGGCGTTAAGTCTGTGTAGTCTGCCGATAAAAGCGCGGTACCTGCTGTGGCGTTTACGGAAGTTATCCGAAACATTCGGCCATCTGTGCCAACTACCGTGTCTCCAGCTTTTATATTTCCTTGAGGTTTTAAATCAGCAATCTGGATAGTTCCGGAAGCCGTTAAAACCTGATCAATTACTCGAACTGCATAGGCATTGGAAGCCGCCTCCACAGCCTTGGACTCTGCCGTTTGTGCTGCTGTTTGAGCTGTTTGTGCAGCCGTCTGTGCCGTTTCTGCGTTGCCTTGAGCTGTCTCTGCGGCTTGTTGGGCAGTCTGAGCTGTTTGGACTGCTTGAGCCGCGTTGTTTTCCGCCGTTTGAGCGCTGGCGGCAGAACTTTGAGCCGCCGTTTGTGCGGCCGCTGCTGACGCTTGAGCTGAATTCGAGGTATTTACTGCAATCGTAGATGCATCAATCGCCGACTTCGACTGCGCGATCGATGTTTGGATGTCAGCATCCCAGTCATCGACCGTTTGTTTCAGCGTCTCAACTTTTTCGTTAGCAGCGTTAGCCTGAGCTAAGGCGTTAGAAGAGGTTGAATTGGCTGTTTGAGCCGTTTGACGAGCTTCCTTTGCAATCGATAGGGCCTCCGAAGAATTATCAGAAGCTTGATCAGCATAAGCTCCGACATCGTTAATTGCATCTTCCGTCTGCTTCAGAACCTCTGGACCGCTGATCACGCCTGTTCCTGTAGGCGTGTAATGAAATTGAAATTTCGTTTTTGCCATGTTCAATTACTCCGGCAATCGCAGAAAATAGGCCAGTGTGTAAAAAGGCGGCTCATTGGTAACGCCAGAGATGCTTACATTTGCAGTTAGTGGATGAGTGTGCGTTTGTCCGCTTCCCGTATTTCCCACCGATACAGTGTGGACATGGTTCCCATTCGTTGAGGTAGTTCCCGTCCAAGCATTCGCGGCATTAAAACCAACTCGGCGAAGAACATCATCTTTGAATGAACCTCCAGCATCCTTCCAGTTACCATAACTTTCCACGTAAAAGGCACCTCCACCATCGAGACCACCTTGGCAATCCCATCCGCCAAAGGTGCCAGTTATGTTCATACTTCCTTTAGAGTGAGTATGATCACCCGCACCTCCTGTGCTTGCTCCGTGAGAATGAGCGGGTAACTGTGCGACAGTAAGTGCCGTTCCGCCAATGGTTCCATTTACAGACAGACTCGGAATTTCAATCGTTGCAGATCCTCCTGTAGCGCCCGCATCCTTAGGAAGGGATCCCTTAACAAACTTTCCTACTAAGTTTGGTACCGTTCCTCCACTGCCGTCCGAGCCTCCGTCACATAAAACCCAGCCAACATCAGCTTGTGTAGATCCCCAAAAGATAGGATTCCTGTTAGCTGACCCTCCAAGAGTTACGTTGTAAAAAGGAACAACGGCGCCGGCCGGCACAGTGATATCAATATTTTTCCAAACTGCTCTGTTCGTTCCGGGAGCTACTGCCGTTGAATGAGGGCCGTTTGGCTGCAGACATCGGTACTTTGTTCCGTTCTGCATGACCTCATTGCCAACCTCGTAATCCAGTAGGGCAGAGTAGTTCATGATTCCACCTTGCTGGAACCACACTGCAAATTGAGATAAAAGGAACAAGACACCGTTGAAGTCTGCTTTGTGCGGCGGAATACCGCCCTGTTCAATCGGAACAGCATTGACCTGACCCCAGCCCTCCTGTACAGACAATCGCCCGGTTCCCGCTTCGGTTGGAGTTAAGGGAGGAATCGTGTATTCCCCGTTAGCTGCCACAACTCCGGGAATTTGAAATTTAGGATAGTTGCTCATATATCAATAACCTTTGAAGGATTGAATACGCCCTGATTGAAGGGAAGAAGTTTTGATCCGTAGAAACCAAAGACCAATGTGTTTGGCACAACGGCTTCGACATTTGCCAGAACGCCCGCAGGCCTATTCAACAGTCCGTAGTTTTTGAGAATCGCGATTTGAACTGAATTCGGCTCCCCCACAATTCGGATGTTGATGGTCATGTCCTGATAATCGTTTACGAATGCTGGAAGTCCAATAAGACGGGTCAGCAAAGAATTGATGGTTTCAGCCGTTGAGTTCGAAACATTCACAACAGCCCGATAAAAAATCAAGAATCTGAAAAACTCATCATCCAGTCGTGTGTCCTGCCCATCAATTACAAGGTTTCGATTCACGCCTACACGTTTGCCCCACCAATCCAGCCAAACCCCAGAAGCTGTCCCAGGGTTCAAGATGAAATTAAAAAACGCGTCCAGTTGAGGGGACGCGTCTAATTCGGCATTGAAAAGTAACCCTAATTGTCGGTATCGCTCGGAGTGCGAATACTGCGACTGGAGCGCAATAGAAATCAACGATCGGACATTTGAGAGTTTTCTGAAATCCTCGACACTCAGAATGTTCCGCCAAGTTGCAGAATCAGCCATCGTTAGCCTCCTGTCTGGAATACCAGAGAGACATCGGACTCCTGAATCGTAGGCTCCACATTCGCAGGAATTTGGACACTGGATCCGAAAGCACCTGTCCCTAAAGCTACTTGGATGGATGCAACCGGAACCGCTGTCGCTGACTGAATTGCGGCATAGAACCGAGAAGCGTAGACAGTCGACGCCAATGAAACGCGATCATTTGAACCTTGTCCAAGAACGTCATTGATTACAGCCTGAATGACGTTGTTTTTCTCAGTCGGATTCATTGAAGTAGCAAAGAATTCGATCTTAACCTTCAAGGCTTGATTCTGAGGTCTGACAATGTTGTACACGTAGGTAGCGTTGTAGAACCTGGAGTCCGTGTAGGAAACCTGATAGCTTCCGGTAGTCCCACAGCCTGCATCCTTACGCTGGTAGATCGTTTGAGCGATCTGCTCATCCTCTCCGCCAACGATGGCGACCAGAATGGAATGAGGATTGATGCTCACACCGAACTGCGTAATGACTGCATTCGTCGGATTCTCTAAAACTCTGACATCGAGAACACCTTCTAACGCGGCCAGATTCGCCTCGATCGCTTCAACATATCCGGTGGCGTTGACAGCATAACTTTCGACCATGCGGTTTCTAAGTTCTGCGTCTGTTTCCTCATCGCGTCCAACAACACCTGCGGCAGGATTGTTAATAGTGTCCCATCCGGCAATCGTTGTGACGATTCTGTTTACTGCACCGGCGGCTACTTCTAGCGGGCCGTGTTCAATAGCGGTAAAGGTTGTTGTGACGCTTCCGGTGTCTCCAATTCGCGCACCTGCTGCGGCCGAATGTCTGTACTGATTGCCAAGGGAATCTTGCGCGATCGCACCATAGGGGATCACTGTTCCCTTCAAGCCTGTCAGCACGCAATTGACAACTGTAGGTTCGGAGATTTTGCGATCTAAACCGTAAAGAGCCGCCAGAGCATCTAAAAACTTTCCTGTTGCGAGATCCGGGTTGACCATGTTCGACAGGAAAAGAATCTCAGAGTTTTTAGCCTCGATTTCGGCCACGATCAGATCAAGAACCTGTCCCATTGGCGAACTGGGCTCAATATTCAGGAGCGGATCAGTTGGCGATGTTTGAAAAGCCTGCTGGATCCTGGTTCCGAGATCGGAACGAATCTCTTGCGTACTCGGCAGTTCTATGCCGACCAAAGGATTAAAAATGATTTGAGCCATAATTTTTTAGAACACAAAAGAAACTGTTTCGTCCTGCGCTGTCGTTATCGTGATCTCTCCGTGGAGTGTCCTCGTTTCCTCATCGAACTCGGTAATGTCCACAGAATCAACTGACCTCACACCATCAACCCTATTTCCAGCCTCATGAATCAATTGAGCAAGGACGGAGGAATCCAGCTTTTTCGCGAGCTGGGCTTCCTTCCATGCAATGCCGTTGGCCTGCTGGAAGTAAGCATCGTTCGTCCACAACCGAATCTCATTAGCTAAGTTCTGGGCTATTGCCAAAGCTCCGGACGTTAAAAGGATGTTCCCTTCTTTCGTCAGCTGAAGATCCCACGACTGAGGATTCAGAAGAGCGGTTTTTGCTGTATGCGGCATGATCTAACTTCCTCATTTATTGCGGGGCGCCGGTGCTTGAATTTCCGCTTTGAACACCTGTGTGCGTGTGGCTGGTGAGGCTGATGCCCTTCGCATTTACATCACCTGTGAATGTTGCATCAGCGCCGCCAGAACCACCGCCGGAAATCGGACCGTTCAAATTGATCTGAGCAGAGTTGACTGTGAAACTGGTGCTCGCATTAACCTCACACTCCGGCGCCTCCATCGTGATCTTTGTCGGAGCTTTAATCTTGATAGTCCCTTCATCTTCCAAATGAATAAAGACTTCCGGAGCTTTTCCCCAGAATCCTCCGATATAGAAAGAATCAGATGGATCGAACTCTCTAAAGGTCGCAGGAACTTTAGACGTGTTGTCTCCGTTCACATTTGAAATATCGTGTTTGGCAACAACAGCTAAGCCCACGTCCCCTACTTTTGGATCACAAACGATGGCGGCGGTACCATGCTGCAGACGAAAGTACGGCAGTTTAGGAATCGTTGTCACCTCAATCCCTTGAGCCTGTACATTCATAGGCTTTAGCAACGGTTTGGCCGTAACATACCCGGCGCCGGCCTCTGTGCCTGCCCTCTCGACTGCCGTTACCGTGACCGGAAACGCAGTATAGACAGTCTTAGAAAGGATCGACTTTACGAAAAACTCTAGGGCATTTATGGGATTAGAGCCTGCAAAATCATCATAGTTTGCACTGAATTCTTGATTACTCATCGACCTCACCACCTCGGATAGATTGCTGTAATGCTCGTTTTCCACGCCTGAGCACCAGGATCGTTTGCACTGAGCTCATGTCGAAGCCCCGTGATCTTCCAAGTTCCGGATGCTCTTGGGACTATCGTCTCTAATTTGAAATTTGCTCCGATCCGCAGATCCGGCCTAAAGAACGTTGTGACGTTGATTCCGTTATTGGAAAATGTCGGATACCCGATCATCCCATTCATTGCGTTAATCAAGGGAATAGATCCCTGAGTCTTCCGGATTCCGTGTTTTTCAACGAGCACCACCTTGTCATCGTCAAAAATCAGATTGGCCCCCACTGCTCCGGCAATTCGTCTCATTTTCGTAACCGGATCGCCTTCAATGATGCAGTCCTTGATTGAAGCTGTGATGTCGTTATTCTCAAGTGTGTAGCCGATCTCTTTTGAGATCTGGTCAATTAAGCCTGCGACCGTTTGATTTCCGTTAACAGAAATTGGCGGCTGAGGAATCAGTGCGGGAAATAGTCCGCAATTAGCTTCGATCTTAAAAGTCGGAGAAGGAGCAGCATTGAAATCCGCCCAGGCGTTAATTATTTCGCCCTTGAAGATAACCGACAGAGTTTTTCCCTTCTCTCCGGCAGAAACATTGATTTTGTTTCGCTTCAACGAAAATGACTTAAAACCTAAATGGGTCAGCCGCTCCATCGTGGTTAACGACAGCCCTTTAAGTTCTACCTGAGCCTTAGGAAATGCAGGACATCCGGACTTGTCGACCGTACACTTAACGGCAAATCCCTGAAACGTGACCGCCTCTTGACCGTCCAGCGTGATAGTTACAGCTACCTCTTTTTGCGTGTACGTTGTGTTTTTATCAATTTCCGGCAGTAGTGACGGCATTTCCTGCCTCCTCGTAAATCAATATCCATCGCGAATTGAGCCCCTCGTATTGAGGGTCCGAGTTCCCTAAGGTATCGACAAAAAACAAACGCCCCGAAAATAGAGGCGTCGGATAACAATTGATGTCGGTGCCTACACAACATCGGCGCCCAGCGAATATCTGGACACCCTCAACCATCAGGTCACAAAAGAGGTATTCGGCAACTTGTCGTAACCGGATAACGCAGTTTTGACCGTCAAGAACACATGAGAACTCTTGGAACGGAAGAGCACTTATAACGATTTGGTTCATTTTTTCCATCCTCTAATCCGATCCGTAATATCCTTAGCAATCCCTGGTTTTACTTGAGCTTGCCCTGTGTTCACCTTATTGGCCGAAGTTGCACGCTTGGGCGAGTACGAGGTTTTTTGCCGGCTTAGGTTTACAGAGACAATTTCAACAAACGAAGCGTGAACGTTGAGCATTGAGGCGCCCGTCGTTTGAGTTCGGGAAAAATCATAGTGATCGAGCGCCATATTTCGCCAAATTTTGGCAGGGCTAAATATCGTGCAGGTGTCGGTACTGTTTAATCGCCTATCAAGCATGGCAAGGGCCAAAACCTGAATGGCGTAATTACCGTTAAATAAAAACTCTACATTAACCCGCTCAGGTTCCCGCACAATGTTGAATGCTGCCAGCTGGCCGTTTTCAATGGGCTCTGTAGGAACCCTTGAAGATTTATCTGCATCAACTGCTCCAATAGAGGTGTACGGAACGAACGGCAGAAGGTTATTTCCGACTACCGCCCATCCCATGGACATTACAGAGTTTAGACTAGCCATTTAACCACCACCTTGACGATATCCGCTGGCCGCATTCTGCAGCATATCCTCATAATCTCCCTGACCTTCCATGACCGCACGGTAGGCGGCGTCATGTACGGCTTTAGGATCGGCATTACCTTGAATCGTAATGCTGACATCCGTCTTCATCGGCGCGTTGATAACCGAAGAGGAAGCCCTAGGAACAATCGAAGCGGCGGCGCCGGCCTGAGCTCCCGGAGGTGCTGTAACTAGTGCCTTCTTATCGTCACCAAAACCGAACCATCCGCCCACAACGTTTGCAGACTTAGAAACCCAGTCCGGCATTTCCCAATCTGTGAAGATTTTGAATTTTTCTTCAAACCAATTAAAAATCCCGTCCCAGACGGCTTTAATTTCGTTTCCTGCCTTTACGAAATTTTCTTTCATCTTTGGAACGGTATTTATCAGGTTCGCAATGTTCTTCGCTAAATCCCCGATAAACCCCACGACCGCTGTTATGGCTGCCACAACCACGTCCCCGAAGGCCTGCAGGAACATGTCTTTGAGCGGTGAAAGTTTGTCTAAAAGGTCTGAGATTGACTTCCAAGCGTCCTGAAACGACTTGCGGATTCCTTTGATCTGATCGTCCGTATAGCCTACAGATTTCAGGAAATCTTCAAATACGCTCGGTCCGCCTTTGGCGAAGACAATTAAGTCATCGATAGCCCCGGCAAGCAGGAGAACTCCTGCAATAAGAAGACCAATCGGACTGGCTAGAAGACCGAGCAGCTTGCCCGCCATCATAAGGGCAGATTTAGGCCCAAACGCCAATGCCGCTGCTGTAGCAATACTGGTTAACGCAATTTTGATAAATTGGCTATGCTCTCCAATAAACAAAGAGGCGTCGCCGAAAACCTTGACGGCCTTCTCAATGTACGGAAGGAAAAATTTCGCAATTCCATTACCGATACTTTGAATCGCCATTCCGGTCACTTGCCACGAAATTTTGAAGCGTCTGGCATTCTCTGCATCCTTAGGCGTTAAAGCGAGTTTTCGATATGTCTCTACCAGCTCCCCCATCTGCTTGTTGTTTTGCAGAAAAACGGCGGCACTTTCACGGGTCAGTCCGAGGTATTTCAGAGCGTAGTTTGCTTGGGCACCAGTCATGCCGTTGAGCTGCTTTCCCATACGAAGGAAAACTTCACCGCTTGCTCCGGAGCGCTCAGTGAAGGCTTGCATAGCCTGAGTGAATGCCTCGGCGCTTCCTCCTGCTGCTACGTTCGCTTTTCGCCACGCATCAATTTCGGACACATTCATCCGGACTTTTTTAGAGATGTCGTCGAGCTTGGAGCCTTCATCTATGTAATTGCCAAACATGAATTTGGCACCAAACATAGCGGCCAGCGGAGCAGCGTAACTCTTAATGGCGGAAAAGACTTGTTTCGCCATCGAATCCAGCTGAGAAAGAGATTTCGATGCATCCTTTGAAGCCTTTGAAACATCCTTCCCTGCTTTCTTACCGCTCGTTCCAACGTTCTCTAAATCTTTAGAGGTTTTCTTGGCGTTTTGTCCAGCCTCATTTATAGAAGAAGAGACCTCTTTGATACCGTCAGAGCCTTCTCCCAGAGCGTCAAGCTTTGCGCCTGCCTCCTGAGCAAATCCGAGCAACTGATTCAGCTTCTCAGACATCAGCTCGAAGAATTTAACTACGTCATTCGAGTTGACGGATACATCAATTACTAAAGAGTCGGTCTTTTGAGCCATGTTCTTAAGCGCTCTTTTGCGCCACCCATGAGTTGTAGTTCTTAATCAAAAGTGCCTCGTCTAATGCGTAGGCATCTTCCAGCGTTAGTTGTGTCTGAAGCTCGACCAAGGACGCCATGCCTCCGTTGATTAAACGAGAGATCAGAGGCGATAGCTGAGTTGTGACTGCTACGCCTCTAACCTTGGCACAATCGGCTAAGAATTCTGCACGGCGGGGGAGAACTGGCGTATCAAGTCGGGAAAAAAACCGAAGTTCGCCTTGAAGCTTTCAATTCTGAGTTTGAGAATTGTCAACGGGCTAGAGATATAACCGTCTGCGTCATCGAAGGAGAATTTGATCTCGCTCTTACCATCCACCTTGTAGACCTCGGAAAGCAGTTCATCTAAAAGGGCCTTGGCTTCTACATGAGGAACACTTACAAGCGCTTTGATCACGTCTTTGTATCCCATTTCGCTCTCAATATCGAGGTTCTTGCCCGTCATCAAAGCAATTCGAATCATTAGATCTTCAGCTTTAGTTGCAGGAAACGGATAAATCTTGAAGGTCAGCTGATTACCGCCGTCTTCCAATTTGATAACTTTTGGTTCCTTCATTTTTTAGATACGCTCCATGGATTCGAAGTGGAATACCCAGGTTGTCGGCGCCAGGACTTTATTCAGTGCCGGCATCGGATTTGCTGTCTGCAGCACACCATTTGAGAACTGGTAGGTCTTGCCGATAGACGGGATCTTTACTGTCAGATTGCAAACATAGAGCTGTTTGTTGGCGCTCATTGCTTCGTAGAGCGTAGTGAATGCAGTCGCAGTCGGAGAGTTGGCATCCAGCGTGATCGTTACGGGGTAGATGTTCGGAGTAACGCCCGCCGCCATAAAGCCGTCTACGCCCATACGGGTCTCGGCAACCTGCTGGGAATCGGCAACGATAGCCGCATCTGTGGAGAATCTTTCCAGCTTCAGACCGTTCGGATACAGCTCTTCAATCGTCATAACTGCTGACGCATTGGCGGATGTGATATCTAATTTCGGTTTCATTTCTTATTCATTCCTAAATGAAAAACCCGCCTCACGACGGGTCTTTGCGGTTGTGAAATTCGATTACATGACAGCGGTCAGTGGCATTTCGATTCGTTGGACACTGCCGGCGTAGGTGAAAAATAATCCAAGTCTCGGACTTCCTCTTTGGGTTCTCACATTTGCGGAAGGAGCCTCAATCAAATACCAATAGCCTTTAGAGTAGAGGTCTTGCTTAATCGTCGGATTGTTGGTTTCCGTCAGCAACTGCTGAACCTGCGAGTTGGACAGAGCCAGTCCTGTATCAATTACGCCATTACGCTTGGCATCGTTGATGGGATCGAGCAACCATGCCTCGATATAAGCAAATCCGGTGGCGTTGTAGGGAGCACGATTGATAGCCGCGAACCCGTCCATGATCTGACGCTGGATGCGGGCCTTGAACCAGATCATTCCGTACAGAGCGTCAATCCATTGATAAATTCCGGAGAGCAGACAGCCTCGGTTGATGAAATCAAACTCCGCGTTACGTGTTGCGAATGCGCCCACGTAATTAACCCTGAGATCATCCAATGCTTCGGCCACTTCGTCGCTGAGAACGGAGGCCTTAATTCCGGAAGCAGATTTTGCGAACCATGTCTTGATACCCTGAATTGCAGACCAATCAATAGAAGCACCGACTGCAAGGAAGGCCGCGGCATCCTGAGCGGTACCGTAAACCATCGCCAAACAGTTGTAATTGCTTTCAGCTAATTGGGCGGCTTTCGTTGTGGACTGGGTAGATTGATCCAGCATCTTTGTGTCTGTGGACCAATCAAAGTACACATAGTCATCATCAATGTCGGCCCAAGCCGCTAAAGCGGAAGCCTCAGCCACCTCTGTTGCATAAAGAGTTGTGAATCCGACCCAATTGCGAGAAACAGAGGTGACAAGGTTCATGTTCTGAGCCGGTGTCAGAGCATCAGCGCCTTGAGAGAGAACGGCGCCGGAATCCTCCGTCAATCCGAGCAATGCAGATACATCCGTTCCAGTGGTCGCCTTTGTCGCGAAGGAGATTGAAGCGGTATCGCCTGTTTCTGTTGTAGTCAGGATGATGGCATTTTGATCAGAGTTAAAAGCGCCGGAAACCGCTCCGACTGCAGAAGCCAGCTCAGTTGCAACGTCACTGAAAGACGTAGCCGTGGAGAAGTCGAGGTTCACGACTTCTTTTTCTGTGCCGTTGACCGAAATCGTCAGGGATCCGGTCTTAATCGCGGTCAGTTCAGACAGTTGAGCAGTGATCGGAGCAGACTTAATCCAAGCGGCGGCATCTGCATTGATTCTGCGGGCTACAAAAAGACGCTGAATCGCTCTCTGCTGATTGTTCACTCCGGAGAAGTACTGATTAGCAAAGTCAGCCTCAGGAGATTCAGCACCAAAATAATTCCCGACAGCGGCAGCGGTCACAAATTCCAGTGCCGGAGAATCTGCAGGAATCAGAGCATTCTGGGTCAGCAGCAGACCATTTGTTTCAAGATCGGCGCTCCCAGCTCCAATGATGCGAGGGGTGATAGAAACCAATCGATTAGCATTGATTGACATATTTTTTCCTCAAAATAAAAAAGCGCCAGATGGCGCCGACGATATTTTTTATGGAGCGGCTATGAGCCACACCAGAAACTCATTTATTTGAAAATATCCTTTACAGCCTTAATCGCTTTCGCAATCACCCAAACTGCGAGCCCGTAACCGATTAGGTAAACGGGAAGAGCTGCATACAAATGAACGGCAGTGACCATGGTTAGGGCCTCCGCTAGGTCGTGTAAAATGTTCATATTGACTGATTCCCTTGCAATCAGTTAACTCAAACCTCGCTCAGCTACCAACTGAACGGGGCTATTTTTTTTCATAAAATTCTTATTCTTAGGACTGACATCTTGACCGGCTCTTTGGGCCGTTCTACAATTCCGTCCATAGCTAGAGATTGTTCTGTTGACCGGTGTAAACCTTTCACCGAGCCCTTAGAAGGCGGTAATAGCACAGCGTCTCTGGCTTTTCTTTTTCTCATTTCAATTTCAAAAGAAGCCTTTTTCTTATCAAACCATCGATTTCCTTCGGTGTTGACGTTGTACGCATGGAAGTCAGTGCTTGACGTTTCTCCTATATCGACAGCCACTGTTTTTTTAATGCCATTAACCCTTACGTTTTTCATTTTTGTATGAAAGGCCAGTTGCGGAGAATGGTTGACAGCCTCTTTCCTCCCAAAGTAGGAGCCTTTTTCTATTACTTCTGGAACAAAAGGAAGAACCTCTAGTATTTCTCGTAGGTGCCCAGAAAATTTCTTAAATTCCTTTCTCCCTTTGCCATCGAAAACAACAGAAACTGTTTGCTTCTTCCTAGATATCTCCACCTCAGTGCTAACCGAACCTCCTCGCAGTTCATTGTCGTAATAGAGGACGATAGCTTTAGCGGGATTACCTCCGGCCTTTTGCAAGTAACTATGAATATCCTTTGAGGGCGGACTCTCAATGAGATTTTTCCCTGATTTCGGATAGGACTGCTGGCTTTCTACCTTCTTTCCTACTTTCCCTTCCAGTTTGCCATTCTTACCGATTGGTATATGAGTGCCATTCACCGTTATCCACTTTGCGGCATCCTGAGCATCACCAGGGTTTGTTGCGTAAGTTCTCCCAAGCCCATACATTAGTCCGAGCTTGAATGCTCTCCCAAGTTTGAAAGCAAGTTGCTCGTTCATTCTTTTTCCTTCGGCGGGTAGCTCACATCAACGTTTTTCAGATCCACATCAACCGCACTAAAGAAGCCCATTGAAACTTTGATCTGGCTCTGCATGCTGAGGTGAATCATCAGCGTGGATCTCCGGACATAGTTGTCAGAGTCCCCGACAATGGTGGTATCTCTCGGATCGTCCGCATGAAGCAGGCTGATTCCCCTATCAACGAAAAACTGCACGCCGACCTGAGACCTGCATACGGTCTCCAAGGCCTGAGCTCTCAGCATCGCATTCATGCCGTCGGAGCCGTTTAAAGTCGATGCATAGCAATCGACCTGAACCAAGACTTCCGTAGTTGTCGAGAGGTAAACATTGTCATCGGTTTGGTCCTTCTCCCAGTCCTCGGCACTCGTCCCGTGTCGAACGCTGGAGATGTAGGAATAGATGACGTAATCGTTCCCCTCAGGAGGCAATGCCAGATTGTTCTGATTGCCGTAGAAAATGTTTTCCGGCGCCATCTCCGGAACTGCAAATATCTCAAGAAATTCTTGGATCGCTGTCCGGATGTTCGGGGTCAGGTTTTGTGCTTTCATCTTCTTCCTCTACGATGTTCAGCTTCTGAGGCGTGGTTTGGAATGTGCAGCGGACCGCCTCCCAACCTGCGTCCGAAAAATCCTCGATCACCGCAGTGATCAACCAATAGCCGCCCTTCGAATCTTCGATGTAATCGCCGGTCCTCGCGAGAGGTCTGTATTGAGCCCATGGACGTGTTTTTCGGTCGTTTGAGGCATAGAGGTACAGCTTACGAATAATTGTGTTCTGACCCGCCAAATTTGCATGATCCAACGCAGCGTCACCTTCGCTCTGGAAATTACCGAGAATGTTTTCAGCCGGAGCGTAAAACGCGGACATGATCCCGTTCTCGTTTTCCTGTCCAATCGAACGATAAATTTTTAGCTTTGCATCTGCATAGTTTTGATTTATCGCACGTCGAACAATGTCATGAAGATTCAGCATGTTAAGAATGGATTTTGTAAGTAATACTCTTTTCTAAAACACCGGTACGCATGAGTGCTTTATCAGTTGTCGTGTTGCTTACCGCTGCCTGTCCTTTTTGCTGGCGCTTAGCTTTCTCAGCTTCACCCATGGCGTCCAGCATAGCCATCGTCAACGGAGAACGTTTTGGAAAAGGATTAGACGCCGTTCCGTTGTTTCTAATCGTTGTGCTGATATCAGAAGAAGCCCTGATACACATAGCTTCCAATGCAAACTTTACGTCATGCGTTTTCTTGAACTGAGATTCAAAAACCCGTTTCCACTCTTTGTTCTTTTCGGCAAACGTAGCGCGCATGAATGGGCGCGGGGGCAAATGAAGAATGGCAAAATTTTGAATCCAATTACCCTCTTTATCTTTTATCGGTAAACCCAAGACGCTTGATAGATAAACATTCTGTTTGGCCGTTACCCTCTGATCCCATCCATACTCAAGATACATCCCAATGGTGGCGATATCGGGGATCATGATTCCAATTTCAGCATGGGTATTTTTGTTTAGAACCGCGCTCTTTTTCAGATCGTTAAAAATACCGTGATCGGTAATTTTGATACCCATAAGCTACCCCCAAGGATGGTAATTAGAGCCTCCATAAAACCGGCCTCCGACGCGATAACGAGCCGTCATGATCCAGTACTGCGCCCCGCATCGTGTCTGCGCCCACCAGTCCCCCACATAAGAATTCGTTTTAAGCAAATCAAACGAAGTAGAAACGGAGCCTTGAGAGGCGCTGGAAATTCTGCCTACCGGCCCCGTCATGTTTTCGTCTAGCGTTAAGAGATGGCACATAACCAAGTCCAAGAGACGCTTTCGCAAATAGACGTGGTTCTCAGGATCGTATGGCGCAAAACTGGTGCTATCTGAGTTCCCCACGAACTCTGCCGCCATACCAAAATACTCAGTAAGAAGTTCGTTCGAATATTTAGTTTCATCCGAAAACGCTGGGTATAGCGTTCGAAAATTCTCTGGATCAAAGATAACAACAGCCATAACTCTCTCTATACGTTTTTAGTTTCTTGAACTCCGACTTTGGCCGGATCAACAGGATTCACACCATGATCAATCTCTTTTAGCTCATCAGTACGAGACTTAAATTCTTTTTCGTCTTTCATGGGAATAATGCAAGGCAATCCGCCATTTACGCCTGTAAATGCGGCTTCTTTTCCGTGCATTTTGAGAATATTTTCCCAGTCTGCTTTATCAATCTTGAAAGCTACTGCGTTACCTCTGCCAAGAAGAATTCCCTCCCTTTTAGATCGAAGAGCGTCATTAATCCCGGGGAATACAATCGTTTTTGTTCCACCGTCACTGCATGGAACATCATCGAATTTCAAGCCGTGAGGAAGGGAAACAGCCAAAACAACAGTTGCTGCCGTTTTTGCCGCTGATTTTGTTTTTTTCGTATCTTCAAAAGTTGAACCAACAACAGTGCCGCCCTGAGCGAGTGTTGTATCTTCGTTTTTCGCAGGTCTTGCCATATTCTTAAATCTCCGTGAATGAATAAAAAGGGGACCGAAAAGCCCCCTGTTTGGTTTAAATGAAGGTTACACCCCCAGCATGGTTGCAACGAGGCTGGGTCTACGAATGATGGAACCCCATGTGCCACCCACAACTTTCTGTTTAAAAGAAGAGAGTTCCGGAACGACACGGCCCAGGAAGAGTTTTTCAGAGTATGCGGTAATGCCAGTCTGAACACCCATCAACTCAGGAACCACCATATAGAGCATTTCTCCTGCAGTAGTGCTGAGTTCGGGCAACTGAACAATTTCAAGATTCGGGAATGACTGTTTGAGCATAGACATAGCCGTACGACCGAAATTGTTAGGTTGGGTCAAGTATGCGGCTCGTTTGTTGCTGATAGCTAAAACAATACGCATATTCTGATCGACCAGTCCCGCGTTCTTTCCTGAAATCTCGATCCAAAGCTTGTTGATATCTTCGTAGACGAGATTAGCGGCGCCCTCAGGGTTAGCCGCCACCTTAGCAGGCCACGTAGAGTTGCTGTTTACAGATGTCGGGGCAATAGAAGCAGGAAGATTAGGATCATTTAACATCCCGTAAATCTTCTTGCCCGCTACCCCGTAAAGCGCGAACTTGTTATGTGCCATAGCAAGCACATAAGCTGCCGCCTGCTGTTTAGAGCCAACAAGGTTTAATTTTGCCTTCGCCGCAACCCCCGCTTCTCTATCGCCGTATTTGATGACAGTTTCAAAGAGGAAGTTTTCACGGGTCGGGTATGCAAAGTTCACATCTGAAGATACATTTTCCGTGAAGTCGGAATAAGGGGTTACATTGCCTGCAAATTCTTCAACAGGGAACGTGAAGAAATTATAGGTCCAATCCCCTTTTCGCTCCTCTCCGAAAACCTTAGATGCGTTCTGAGCGCCAAATAGGATCGGGACCACGTTCGGGTCAATAAACGTAGTAAAGATAGCAGGAACGCCCACAGAGACCGGTGTCTGCAAGGCCGCGTCTCGAGCGATGGAACGCGCTGCGGCCTCGTAATCAACCTTGATTTTTCCGTCTTTTGTAGAGTTATACGGCATAAAACCTTTAACGCCTACGCCGCCGATGCCCTTTTCTTGTGCTAGCTTGAATTCATCCATGTTAATTTTCCTCGATTAGTTGCCACTAGCCGCGGCAGGCGTAATAGACAAGCCGTGGTTAGAGATAATGATCGTGTCATCCTTAGCGCCAGCCGTACGAACTACCCAGCCCGTATCATTTGCGGCGCCGGCGGCTCCGAATGTGATGTTTCCGGTTGTGGGATCACAAAGAACCGATTGACCGACCGTAGCAGCGGCCGGAGCAACAATGTAGTAATCACCGCGTTCGGCGATTGTGAGCTCAGCGCCCTCGGGATAAATATCAGTACCCTCGTCGTAGGACGGCAGAGAAGCCGTGAAAGTGCGTTCTACAAGACCTACTACCTTGTCCCCTGCAGCTCCTTTTGCAGAAGCGATAGGGAATTGAACGGCCGTTGTGGAGCTCGTTGCGGCCTTAGCAAAAGCGAAAGTACCGCAAGCCACAGTTCCATCGCTCAAGTAATTATGCGGCGTGTATACCGCCTGATTGAAAGCGACCTGCTGACCGGGAATGCCAATCGCAGGATAGAGATTTACTGTTTTTTGCAACATCTAAAAACTCCTATTAGTTAACTTTTTCAAGAATGGAAGTGAGCGCGGTACGTTCGTCTTTCGGTGCCGAATCGTGTGCCGAGGACTTCGTAGATCCTTGACGGCCCGCAATATAAGCGCGATAGGCGATCCGAGCCTGAGAGGGACTGACGCCGCTAATGCCCAATTTCTTCAAAGCGGCCAAATAAACCTGACCTGCAGAATCGTAAGCACCTAAACGAATTGCACCGACAATCGGCTTGACTTCCTCAATTGCGGTCATTTCGTCGACAAGTGCGGATTTAAGGGCTTTGAGCGAATCAGACGCTTTTACCGTTTCTTCTACCTTTTCTTCGACGCCTTTCACTTCTTCACCGTCATCTTCGGCTTCTTTGGCCGTGAACTTGTAGCCTTCCTTGAAAGCATTCTTGACAGCGTCCGGAGCGTCATCAAGGCCGCAGGATTTCAAAGCGTCTTCAACACCCTGCAAGTAACGCTCTTCACCTTCGCGCTCATGATCTCGATCAATGCGTTTCGGATCAGCTTTTTCACGTTTTTCGCCGTAAAGGACGCCAGCCTCAAATCCAGCCTTGAAAGTCGGATCTTTCATTTTTTCGTCAAGTTCAATATCGTCATCCTTTGTTTCGTTTTCAGCGGGCTTGGGTGCTTCATCGCCAGTAGCCTTTGAGTAGGCCAAGTCAGACAACGTATCCTTCATTTTCTTGAGATCGTCATCGCTCATCCCCTTGCTTTTCAGCTCGTCGAGAATTTTTGTAATGGCGGCCTCTTTGTCTTCATCAGAGGCGTCTACAATGTTGCCGTTTTCATCAACCTTGTGCAGGTCGATAATTTTCTGGGCGAGATCAACTTCTTTCTGCTCGGTGCCAGCGTCTTTGTTTTCAATATCTGCCATATTGATTTCCTTACCTGTATCGCTAACCTTCACGGTCGGGCCAGCTCGCCCTTTCTCAACTAGCGCCAAATGGTTAGCTCTAATTTGACGCTGTACAAAATCGTAGTGTTCCCCATCATCCGTATCCCCTGACTTAAACTCAGGAATATATGTGTACGCTAGGGACAGCTCCTTCATGCTTCCATCATTGATACGGTTAATCGCGTCCTGATCGAAAATATGAAGAGAGTTCATTAAAAACGGGGCCTCAAAAGCCCCGTCGGTTCCGGTAGTTCCTACCCGAGTTTGTTTGTCCTCAGGCTCGCCTGAATCATCGTGATGTTCTAGGTGAATCGGAATACCATTTATCGATTTGATTGTTTCTTCGCTTGCAAGTTCTTCCGGCGGTCTGTATGCGTGATAGATCTTTTCAGGATCCAGTCCTTGAGCCTGCCAGCCTGAGATTTCACGGCCTAAATAAGGTGCAACTTGCACGCGCGTTAACGGCGAACGTTCGACGTGTAGAAAGCCATTCGCGTCAACCGTTCTCATACTGGCCGAGTCGAACGCAATACAGCGATCATCTTTATTCATTACCTAAACCTCAAAATATGAGCTACCCTGTCGTCAAAATCCAATGACAAAAAGGACTATCGACTTAAACAAATAAAAAGCTAAGTAGCCTGCAAAAGTCCAGCGAATAACAAAGAACCACTTGGGGTAGGCTCTGACAAAATCCATGACGAATCTCCTCGTCTGTTTTGATAAAATTAACTTCATGGTCGATGTTTCCCTAAGCTAATCGACTACTAAAAACCCCGCGAGTTCGTACCTCACGGGGTTTTGTTTAAATTCTTGGTTTAGTCCTCAATGACAGGACGAAACGTACAGCGGCACCAATACAACTCACCCGGCATAACTTTTTTGTCTACCGCCTTGTCATAAAGTCCTTCCCCGAGATTGAACGTTTTCCCGTTCATCTCTATATGCGTCGGACGGCTTGAGTACTGACCGGGTACGTGAATCCAAACGCCTCGCTTAATCCCGATTCCTTCACAATTCTTTTGAAGAATTTTTTGACTAATTTTTGACGTCTGATCTATCGCTACTCGCCTAGCACGTTTCTCGGTAAAGCCTTTCGTAGCTTCCAAGGTTTCAACGATGTGGGAGTACGTGTTCTTGCCTTCGCATGCGTCTAAAAACGCCGCCCGAATGTTCCCTATATCGCTGGAATTTATGCGTGTTATAAGACTTACTGTGTCGGTTACAAGCTTCGGTAATTCATCTATAGCCTGAGGCGTTATGAAAAACGATTTACGACTATTACGCATGGCCTGCCTGAGAACGGCCGCAGGAATTCCCGCGGCCGTTAACGAGGCCTTTTGGGAAACCGAAATATCAGCCGACAGGTTACGTACATACCAGTCTGCGATCTTCTGCGTTTCTTTGTCCGCTTCTCGTAACCATGACATCATGTTGCGAGCGATAAACTCATCAATATTCCGCTTGAACCGTTCAGGATCACGGAGCACAAGGCGATTGATTTTGCGCTTAATCTGCCTAAGCCTTTCACGGTCTATCGGGTCATCAGGCCTAAACGTTAATGACACGTCTTCGGCTAAGAGATTTTCCTGATCGATGTACAGCAAAATCTCATTGATAACACGACGCCTAAACGAGTTAACAAACGTCAAAAGTTTCTTCTCGAACTTTCGACTCATCGCAGGACTGGCGGCAATGCTGCGGGCCGTTTTCAATGAATTTCTCCCGATTCGTCCACGTCATCCAAATGAGGCTTGTTCTCTGGCGCCGGAGTTTCCCTCTTTGATAAAAACTCCTGCATAGGACCGTTAGTGGCCGTAGGATCATCAGTCATCAAATCGCCCTCGATTTCCTCGGGCAATTCGTCACCAATGAAATCCAAACCTGTAGCCGGATCTCGCTTAACCGATTCTCGAACTTCTTCAGCGCTGATAACGTTTCTATCCTGAAGTACAGCCAGCATATCCACGCGGGTTTTTGCCGTCATTGCAATAGCGGCAGCGTCATCCTCACCCAGCTCATTAAACATGAAGGAAATTGAATCATCAATTTTTCCAAACTCAACAAGCTGAATGATTTTTAAACAGGTCTGAATCGCGTTCCTGTTTAATTCCTGCTTTGACTTGATATGGTCGTAATAATTCCGGATATCGCTCTGACCGGTTGCGTTAAATCCGCTCGGCGAAATACCCAAGAGTTTCACCGCAGGCGTACGGTTAATGCTTGCTATGAACTCCAGCGACTGGCGGATAATGTCAGTCACGCCTGCAATGGTGGCGGTAATGTTTTGAACATCTTCGGTTGAATCGCAGGCAAACACAGAATCATTATCTCGATATCTCTGCAGGAGCGACATTTTCCCGTCGAGTTGCTCGATACCGCCAGCTTCTAATACCTGAGCAAAATCCGTCTTAAAAACCAAGAGATTCAGCTTGTCTAAGATGTTTACACCTGCTTCCCGAGCCTTGTTCCAATGCAGAACGTAATCCCACAAAATTTGTGCTTGTGGAATTCCGAAGAAATTGTATGCAGGCTTCAGTAACTGCGGGGGCTCGTTATCAACCAGTCGCAGAAGCCGAGAGGCGTGGACTTTGCGCCCTAAAACGTACCAATGAGCGGGCCTCATGTAATCAGACTTCAACGGGTCGACAGAGTTGTACAAACCGGGTGATACGTTAATCGGGTCAATTAAAACAAATTTAACGTCGGAATCTTTCTTGATCTCAGCTGAAACGTCTGAAATATTCAACGGCAAATCCAGCTTCTCAGTTCCGGTATCGATAAAAATCAAGGCGCCGCCCATAAAGCCTACAAGCGACTGAGCACGATTGAATAGAGACCGTAGTCTGTACTTTGATTCCTGCAGGTCTTGTAGCTTGTCGATTGCTTCATTCTCAACGTCATCGCCGCCGGTAACCTGAATCCACTCGCGTGTCATGTCATCTGCGACGGTTTGAACGCAGGTACGAATCATGCCATTTTGCGCGATTTGCTGAAGGACACCATAGCCTACGAAAGATGTTGTAGGAAACTGTCCCAGCACCATAGCGTGACCCGTAAGCGTACTCTGTAACGCAGCTAGACTAGCCCCAAACGCCGAATCATGAGCCATTGAAACGGACTTGGTATCTTCCTCGTCTAAACCTTGTAACCCAAGGGTCACAGGCAACGAGGAAAGCGCTTTGACTTCATCCTCCGTTAATGTCCTCCCTTTGCGAAAATACGGAGCACTGGCGGCCTGAGCATAATCCACCACACCAGCCCGTTTCTGCAAACCTAACGGGCGATGTTTATCGTTTGTTTTTTTCTTCATTGCATTAATCGAAAAAAATGCCGCCCACGGGTTATGTAGGCGGCCAACTCATCCAAGGAGATAAAACTACTCAAAACCTCGGAGGCCGCTTCAAAGCTTTCAGGACATCCTTTGAGAGGATGTACGTTGAATTATTTCTAAAGTAATTTAGACATTGACTTAGGGAGTCGACACAATCATCGTGGGCGCCAGCTGGGAAATTGAGCAATTCAGCCTCAAATGCACCCATCCATGGGGTTTTCTTCGGATCCGGCAAGTAAACATTGCCAGCCTCAAAAAACGGCGTAATCGCGCTCGCACGGGCCTCCTTAGATTCCTTCGGAGTAACCGGAACAATGCCGCTGACGGTTTTTTGAAGTTCAGAGATAATCGCTGAGCCGTTGGCTTTGTCCTCAACGAGCTTGCGTAACGCCTTGGGCCACTTTTGCGCAAGGATAAGAAACATCTCACGTGTTTTAACGAAGTCCCACTGACCTCTGACTTGATCTAGCAAATAAAAATCAGCGCCTTTCTTCCCCCAAACTTGTCCTACCACATAGTCGGAGTTCTTCGAATCCTTAAACGTCATGTCCCACGACGTTACGATCTGATCAAACTCAGGAGGCAGGCTTGATTCTGTCCAATATTTGAACCATTCGGATTTGAATACATTGCCTCCGTCGGGTATCGGGTGCTGCTGATACAGTGCAGCCCAATCTCTCGAACCGACTGTTTTCTGAATCTTTTTAAGCTGATCTAACGAATAACGCTCAGGGTGCAGCGCCTCGCCTTTCCGCCTATGGATTTCATCATGCTCAGCAATCGCAGGATAGTTGATGACCGTAAAAGTATCGCCCTGTCCGTTCTCCATGTTTTCAATGAGGCGCCCAATGAGGTCATCTAAATGCCACCTCGTAGCCATGACGATCACACCACCGCCCGGAGACAAGCGTGTATACGCCGTAGATGTGTACCAGTCCCAAATAGACTGTCGCACCGTGGCACTATTCGCCTCTGCGCGATCTTTCACGGGGTCATCAATGAGTAGGCAGTCTGCGCCTTGGCCCGTAATGCCGCCTCCGACGCCGCATGAGCGATAGGCGCCGGCATGACCGACAATCTCAAATAAATCAGATGTTCGAATGTACGACCCTCGCGAGTCCGTCCGGACTCGCGATCCATTTAGCGTTGTTTCCGGGAATACCTCTAGATATTTTTCGTCATCGATAATCCGCTGAACGTCACGATTAAAACGTTGAGATAAATCCGAGCTGTAGGATGTAGCGATAATCTGAAGATCGGGGAAACGCCCGAAGGCGTAAGCAGGGAACCGGCGAGAAACAAGCTCACTCTTACCCGAACGAGGGGGTAAAGTAATTATCAGCCTCGGAGACTTCTTCTCTTTAACAGCTTCTAGAAACTCGTCGAGCATGTCACAAATTTCCTTATGTACCCATCCCATTAGGTAATCGGGCTTAGTGTACGTAGTGAAATGTGCAAGCGATTTACGGGCCTTAGCTATCCTGATCTCCTGTATCGTTGGAAGCCGCATTCACAATACCCTCCAGCGCATCAAGCTGTTCTAATGACAATTTGCTTAGATCCAGCTGGTTAACCTTATCGACCTTGACCGGTTCACCGTCTTTTCCAGTGATCTCCTTCCTGTCAGTCTCTTTCCACCCACAGCGACTCTTCATGTAAAAAATGGTCGCTGCCGGATTTCCCTCTCGGATGAGAGCCATCAACTTGCCACCTACAAAAGCGTTAGCCTTAGCCTTTCCCTTTTTTATAGCGGTCGCAAAATTCGCAAAATCTTTTTTTCGATTCTGTAAGGTTCGATAACTAATCCCGAGCGCGAGAGCGATCTCTTCCTCGTTGTCACAAACCTGAGCCAGTTGTTCAACCTTCTCTAGGTCAATCTGAATGCGTGGACGAGTCCGCTTCTTTTGAACTTTTTCTTCCATGCCTTCAACCTGCCTTTGGTTAACTGGTCACATCGATGATCTTCTGAATTAAATCCTCAGGTCCGAAACTCTTAACGAAATCCTGAACCTGCTCTTTGTATTCGATCGGAATTGAGAGCGTCAGATTAAAGCTGTCTGCCTCAGGCTCCTCTTTTTCCGGTTCTTCCTCAGCGGGTTCGGTAGTTCCACACAGCAAGGCGTTCAACTCTTCGTCGGAGAAACCAGTGACCGGCGCCAAATCTGTATCCTGCAATTCCTGCAGCTCTATTCTCAGGAGGTCGATATCCCAGCCTGAATTTAGTGCAATGCGATTGTCTGCGAGGATGAAAGCCTTTTTCTGAGCCTCGGATAATCCGCTTAGCTCGATGGTCGGAACAACCTTAAGACCAAGCTTTTTGGCCGCCTTCAGGCGTCCATGTCCGGCAATCACTCCGCCCTGTTCATCCACCAAGATTGGATTGTTGAACCCAAATTCTTTGATCGAACTAGCGATTTGATTCACCTGTTCTTCAGAATGCGTCCGGGCATTGTTTGCATACGGAATCAGGTCATTGACCGGCCTGTAGAGAATTTTGAGTTCAGATTCTTTCATAGCTTAAAAAAGGTGCGCCCGACATCTTTCAGCCGAGCGCGACCCCAACCAACCCCAAGGAGATAGACCGTTTTTTGAACGGGACGATCGGCCCGCTTTTTCTCAGGTAGAAAAAGACAAACAAAAACGAACTACCTGACAGCTCAAGATAGTTCGTCAAAAACTAAATTTCTAAATCCGTTGTCCTAAGGCGCAATCGGCTTTGGTAGGGAGGAGAAATGAGCCCCAATGACAGAGATTGCCTTAGCCGCCTCAACTTGTTGGATTTGGTTCTTACACACCTGACGCTGAAGATACTTTGGAAGAGCTCTGTCGATGTATTCTGATCGAAACCATCTTCGGAACAAAGGAAGCGCATCTTCCGGATAGGCCCAGGCCTTTTGCGGGTTAGACGCTGCCTGTCTGTAATAAGGCGGGTAGTTGTGTGCGTATTTAACGCGTGACCCGATCTTATTATCTAAATCATTATCAACCCAAAACCTGCCCCAGCACAGAGCTACCGAAATATCAGGAATTACCTCGTCCGAAAAAACTAGTCCGTTTCGGATCAGCGGAATAATCAAGCAAGCGATCTCTGTAAATATGCAGAAATAGCCTTCCGGTACTTGGTTGGACACAAGGTCAACTCTGTCGTGAAAATTTCTCCAGCTATCTATGACCGACGTTGTTGGCGCGTAGCCAACCAAGGCGTAGATAAATTGCCTGAATGAAGTTTTTGCGAGTGTGCGAAAAAGATTTTTGGCCTTCTCGCGAGGTTCGTTCGATTCGAAGGCATAAAACTCAATAACGGCCATGCACACTTGTTCCGTATACGCATTTACATCTCTTCCGTTGTGCCTTACTTTTATCGAGAGTTCTGACTCGGTAAAACCGGATTCGGCCAACCTTTGTTTAATCCAGCTTCCTCTTGGCTTCTCAGACTCTTCCGGCCAGTTTGCAGACAATCTGGATAGAACTTTTCTGTCCACGCCGCACATAGCCGCTAGAGCTGACTCGGATACGTAAGGTTGCCCGCTCTTGAGTACCCCAAATAGATTACCTTCTCCTTTTTCAACGGTGGCCTCGGGAACAAACAGAGGGATTTCCCTGTACGGGACTAACTTATCAAATTCTTCATATAACTTGCTGTTTTTAATCATATTTTCACCTGGGACTAAATTGGTTTTATCCTATATTTATTTGGCGGCGAAAACAAGATTTTCAATAGTTAGCTAAGTTTCGAACTTGATCAAAATGGGCCAAAGGAAACGCCAAAACATTCCGTGCCTCACAAAAACAAAAAAGCCCGAGACCTGTATTCGGCATCGAGCTAGCGTACTACGTTTCTTCCGGGCACGCGAAAGACCGCTAGAGAGCGATCTTGCACATCATCAAGGACGTAGATTAAATTGTTGCTCTCACTTTATTCTTTTATCCTCAGGAGAGCTATTGGTAATAACACTGATATTCCTAATCTTCTTATCAAAAGCCTCAAGGAATACTCTCCTCCACTCCTTTTCTCCGCTAACGGTAATCCTCGCTTTTCGCATCAGGCGCTCATAGTCTCGAGGCGAGCCAAACACAAAGACCTTGACGTTGTGTTTTACAGGCATACCGTCAATCCTATCCGGCAAACTCATCCAGGCGCGCTGAAGAAGCTCGGCGTCTGAATAGTCCGGCGCCGGAAGCAGCGGATCACGGCCCTTGAGCTCGGTCACTTCCCTCCAAAATTTTTCTTCTTCGGTTTCCGGGGCGCGCTCGAAATAACACTTGGCATACCGGCAGAAGGTGTCCGTGGGCGAGCGCCATCTGACCGGCTTGTCGCCATAGACACGTCGCCAGTTCGCCAGGCGTTCGTAGAAGTGAGTATCGATCATCAGTCCTCGCTTGCAAAAACAACTGTCTCAGCCTTACCGGCTACTTCTTCGCGAATGAGGCGGAACAGTTCATCAATCGTCATGATCGCGAGCCATTTTTTTCTATCAGCTCTACAGACAACAATCGGACGCTCTGGGAACTCGCATCCTCGTTCAGCCTGATCTACCCAGTCGTAAATGTTCCCTATCGCTGCTCGGCGCTTAACCTCGATAGAGAAGGGTTTGAGTTTGATGTCTGCACCGCCATCGCGGGTCTGTTGCAGATTCCTATGAACCTCAATTCCGAGGTCCCGTAAAATCAGGTCGCAGACTTCGCGCTCTCCGGCGGCGCCTTTAGTTCTCTGTGCTTTTCCCATTCTTTTCTCCATTGGTTGAATGTTGTTTAAACAGCCGTCTAGCGTCTCTGAGCGATTAACTCAGCGTGGACGCGGTATCTATCGAATTGCGAGAAAAACGCTCTCCTGCGTTCAATACGCTCGTCTGTGTCACGTTCAAAAACCGAGCACCGTGTGAATGAGATTGGGTAGCATTCGACGCCGGCGCCTTTGTCCGGATGGTGACAGTAGATGTTCATGTCCCCAAAGGACTGTTTTGGAGGCAGATGCTTCTTCCCGTCAGGTCCTATCCAAAAGGCCTGAGCATGAATGCAGTAGAGGCAGCACCCGCTCATTCAGACTTTCTCCGGAAAGCGCAAACGAAACAGACTGCTACAACCATCGCCAAAAACGGCAAGCTGTAGTCAATATTCGATCCGTAGTAAGCGAACCATGCAAAGTCGATAAGGCTTAAGACTCCACCGGATAGACCTACCAGAGCGAAGAAATTAAGGACATCAAAGTTCATTTCGTTCCCTGCCAAATAGCAACCGATCACACAGCATCCGAGCACGTACACGCAAAAATATCCAAAAACGTCCATGCTTTAACTCCTTTTTAACCGATCGGTTAATTTGGTTTCCTTGTTGATCTGGAGCGCCGCCCTCACCAGTAGCCCGAACAGCACCAAATTCACAAAGACCACCGGCGCCAAAATGATCATCAGTAACTGCCATGCACTCTCTGACATAAACCCTCCTAAAAATACGGTTCAGGAGCTGGCTCTGACTTCGTTAGCTCCAGCCACGGCCTCTCCGGAACACGCGTCCAAGACGTGCAGAAATTCAGACTGGCGTTGTCTCTCCAAAGCTTGATAAACCCTTCCCAAGAACCGTTTCTCTGCTTGCACAGGTTCAAAACAAAATCAGGCTTGGTGTCATCGACATCTTTGCCTTCTGCCTTCTTTTGCACTTTGGAAAAATCACGAGCCAAGACAAAAACATTGAAGGCAATATTCGTGATGTTGGAGCTCCCTTTGATTGAGTCTTTTGAAGCTGAATCAAAGACGGAGTAAGTTTTTGAACTGGCATCACCACGCTTGCGGCAATGGGCCACAACGACAATGTGGACATTGTTGGTTCGAGCAAACTCAACCAGTTTGGTCATCACGTAATCGGTTTCCTTCTTGTCCATATCGTCTCTGACACACATCATCAGAGAGTCAACAAAGAGGATGTCTGACCTGTAGTCACGGACGGCTGAATCAAGGAGGCGCAAAAGTTCGTCCGGAGAAACCTTTCTCTGAAGGTCACAAATTCGCATCCTGGAGGCGAATTGTTTGAAGAAGAGGTCAACGTCAGGCTCTTCAATCATCCGTTTATCAGTGCTGCAGACCGTCTGCATGAGCATTCTTTCGATCGTCCGTACCGGAGCCATTTCAAAGGAGGCGATGTAGAGAGAAGCCCCGCATGAAATGAGGTGAAGTCCGATCTGCCCCAGCAAAAGAGATTTGCCGGAACCGTTTTCACCGGCCAATACCGTCAGTTCTCCTGGTCGGAATTCAAAATCTATCGGACGCCCGACACAGCCTTCATTCGTTTGAGTAAAGGGAAGCGTGAACTTGGACACATGAGTCTTCTTCGCTTCCAGATAGTTCTGGAAGTCATTCTTAAACTCAAGAACGTCCTTGTTGATGAAGAACTCAGGAGGCTTGTAAGCCCTACTCTCGTATTCCGACAAAGAGGTTTCTATTTCGGCTCCGCCCGTCGGATCGCCCCAGTAGTCATCAAGCTCAGGCGAAACGCTTGTATTTTTTGGATTCATAGTCAAATTTCCACGCAATCAGTTGTTTGTTTTTGAACATCACCGAAACGATGACGGCGGCGGGTAGAGCTTTAGGAATTTCAAGCATCCAACGACGGACGGTTTCTCTGAGTTCGGGCGTATCGTCGACATCGATAAAGTCGATCAGTACGGTCTTGCCTCGGAGAAATTCGGCCTTAATGTGATTTGGCTCATCACAGAACGAAAACAACACCGTAGGAACCTGAGGCCGTCTTCTGGGCAACACCTCAATTTCATCTTCGTAGATCGCATCAGCCTGATAGAGAGCCAGCTCACTGTCAGTCAGGCGAGGGAAAAAGACCAATTGGGTAGTCGTAAATGCGTCCGGATGCTCGTAAAACGTTCTACCCTGATCGTCACGAACAACGGCAGCAGCGGCAAACATCATCTCTGCTCCTTATTGTTGGACAGGTCTTTGATGTCGTAGGCGCTCATGCCGGCATGAAGCTTTTCTACGAACTTAGATCTAGCACCAGTTGAATACGTGACTGGAGGAAGTTCTTTGTTGTATTCAGAAGCAGATACCCAATGAGCATTTGGATCTTTCCAATCGTCTTTAACCCAATCGGCCTTGAACCCTGTCCAGTTGCGGACCATCATTTCATTGATGACCTCTTCCAATTTCCAGCCGGCGGTTTTAGCTTCCTTACGAAGAAGCGAAACCACTCTTTCCGTTACCGGCGCCTTCTTTTGCTTTCGATAAGCCAAAAAGTCCTGCCAAAACTCGTCAGTCAATTCCTCTGGTTTCTGGAGGCGTTGTGTCTTGACTTCCTTTTTTGGCTTCGGTTCAACTATTTCCTTTTTGGAAACACTTGCCTCCTGCTCTTCAAGCGGAAGTTCTTCCTCAATGGCTTCAGTTTTTAGAGAAACTGGTTTTTCACGCTCACGCCCCGCGAAATTTTCTGCAACTGCCGACTGTTTTTCGCTCTTTTCGGTGCGTGTATATGTTTCTTGTTCTTGTTCTTGTTCTTGTTCTTGGCTTCGGAGGGCCTTAGAAGGGGCTTCTAAGGGGCTTTCAAAGGTCTTATTTTCTTCCTGTGTTTGGTTACAGAACTCTTTGAAATCAGGGGCCGGAATATCCTTGAACCCAAGGTTAAAGCGCTCGTTATATTCTTTAATAAACAGGTACTTAAAGTTTTCCGGCATGGATTCAATTGCCGTCTTAATGCCCGTTACTCTTTTGTCTGTTGGCTTTAATTCCGGAGCAATCTGAAATAGCGCCATCTTTTTGACGAACACATACTCGCTTTCATAGTCGTAAATGGCGAAATCCTCCCTTTGAAGGGTCTCCAAAGCCTCTCGAATACCCTTTAAATGGCCTTGGAAGGGGCTTGGAAGGGGCACCGAAGGGGCTTCTAACGGAAGTCCAGTTTCTGCTGAGATTTGACACAGAGGACAATAAAAGACTCCGGTCATGTCATTGTTCGGACAAGAGAGCAGATAAGCCGCCACCAATTTGGCCGAAATATCGCCTCTTAGTTTCCGACCAGTCTTCCCTATCCAGAATTTTGGTGTGATGCTCGAATATTTACGCATTTTTTAGCGCTCCTATTCAAACGGAAGAAATCCGATCGGCAATAACTCTCTTTGCATCATCCCAAGGAAAATCAGGCCGGAGCTCTTCCATCTTCACTGCACCTTTCGTGAACTGTTCGATTTTTGCGCAGTGACGGGAAGGAATAGGACGTTCATTCCTAATCCAATTTGAAATATTTGAGGCCGGAACACCTAAATAATCGGCCAATGCCTTCTTAGACGGTGCTCCAGTCAATTCAAAAAATTCAGCAAGTTTCATAAAAACCACCGTTACCTATTTGGTTAGATTTTATCATTATCTAATTGGTAAGTGTCAATTATCAATTTGGTAATCTGTGCCTAAGGAGATAACTATGAAAACAGTTGCTGAAATTCGTCGAGACAACTTAAACACGCTCGTTAGCAGAGCTGGCTCCCTTGCGGAGCTAAACGAACAGTTGGGCAGGAAACGAAATCATCCTTCGCTCGGACAGATAAGGAACCGATCTGATAGAGGAAATGGAACGTTTTACGAAATGGGCGATAAGCTTGCCCGTGACATCGAAGAAAAATTAGGTCTCAGTTATGGCTGGATGGATACCAACCACACTCCGGACGACTGGCCAGATGACAATATCATCAACTTGAAAAGAATCAACATCCAAGCCTGCTGCGGGTCAGCTGGCGTCCAGAACTACGAGGATGATGCCTTCGTTGAACAAATTCAGGTCTCACGTCCTTGGTTCCAAGAAAACATTAGCAAGATTAGAGAGCAAGGGTACGAACTCATAACCGCTTCTGGTGACTCCATGGAGCCAACATTTAGAAATGGCGATTTAATTGTGGTTGACCGTCAAGACAGAGATCTTAAACGGGACGGTGTTTTCTGCGTTCTCGTTGATGGAGACCTCTACGTGAAACGCGTTCAGCGCATCCCTGGGGCCATTCTCTTTATTTCCGACAACTCTCTCTACAGGCCGTTCGAAATACCGCTTAAGGAGGTTGAATTTAGACTCCAAGTCCTGGGACGGGTTGTTAATTCAATGAACCTAAAAAGATACGATTAGTTGGCTTTTTGTTTTTCTCGTATTTTTTCTTTAAAGGAGATGGTATGGGGTTGTTCAATTTATTGAAATCCGTTTTATCCCCAAACAATGTCGATTCTGCCCAGAGAAACAAACCGGAAGTCATAGAGCGGTACGAAGAACCTATCCCCGAGGTCCTAACATATAAGGATATTTATTCGAAAAAGAAAAAAGTAAACGGAAGCGTACCAACCAAACGGCATTTCAGTTTTGTTATTGATCTTTCATTAACTCATTTAAAGGGGTTCAATAAGGAGCAAAAAGCGGAGCTTAAACGAAAAATTTTGCAAATTCTTGGGAAAGACTTGAATGTTAGAGCGTTAACAGATAAGAAAAGTCCTATCCCGGAATTGATTAAAAACAGCGATTGGACATGGAACGAATGGAGTTTTTGGTATCCCATCCTAAAGGAAATGGAAGTAGTTCCTCGGCCTGTTTACTTATATGTAAATTTAGAGAATCCGACAAAAGAACAAATTTTCCGCCTATTTCTTGACATGCTTTGGAGACGGACTTTTCATTACGCGGATGAGCTGGCTGCTTCTCAATTAGGAGAATGTAAAGCCACAGTCAGAGTTTTATTTGAAGGAGAAGAAGAGCTTTTTGAAGACTTCAAAAAATATAGAAGCCCATGGACTTACCCAATTTTGCCATTGAATTTTGTTGATGTAGTCGTTACACGAAAGTTGTTATAGCTCCATTTGCTTGATCGCGCAGACCGCTTCGGCGGTCTTTTTTTTGTCCCCAAAAAACAACAAATTTTCAACTCAAAGATTCTTATCGTCTTGGTAACAAAAATCTAACCTAATTGATTGCATATTTTATTACCTATATGGTAATATTTGCTTATCAAATTTATAGGACAAGACGATGTTCCTCTAAGGTAAACAATTTCAGAATCCGGGCCATGGAGTACTAAACCCGGACGCAGCAGACAGAAGCAGAACCTGTGAGCGAAAAAATTCGAAACGGCCGAATGCGGGCGGTGCTGTTCACGCGAAGACACACAATCGGACAACAGCAGTCAGTGAAATGAATGACTTAGGCAAAAGGGTAGCCAGTCAGCATTTTTCAGCTAGAGACCTCTGACAAATAGCGCATTTGAGATGCACGCAGTATCAAGAACAGCAAACCTGCGTTGAGGTCCCGAGAAGCTAACCAGAAGAGGAAACAAAACCAAGAACAGAAACTCGGGCGTCCCAGTCTCGTGAACTGGGTGAGCTAAGCGCTCTCGCAAGAGAAACAGTAGAGCGCAAACAAAAACTTCCTCCGGATTCTCCTGAATGTATCCGTCCTAGCGTGTCACAACTCCGGAGGGAGTTTTTGTTTTTTGAGGAGATAAAAATGGAAAAACCGAAGAAATTAACGAAAAAGCAAAGGCTCGAATTACTGGAGCAGAAAAGAGCTGCCAAGGCTTATTGCGACGAGTTGGCCAAACGAAATGAGTTCGACTATGGAAACTGTTGGGATTATGCCTGCGAGTTTGGGCGCGGTTGGGAAGTCGATGAAATCTACAACTACCTTCGTCGGTACTGTTGAAAATTCAAAAGCGCCGGCGTGCCTCTAGGACACAATCCGGCGCCCGCCACTGGGACGCATTTCTCAGTGTTCTCACACTGCATTCCGTCTGGAGCCGATCTCTTGGGTCGGCTTGATCCAGTCCGTCTAAGCCGATTATAGAGATCAATTACTAGGAGATAACATGTTAGCCACGTATGAACGTAAAAAAGTAACTGAGTACACGTCGTTTAACTATGAATTTAAAGTGTTTTACAAAGGCGAATACGTTTGTGATCTATTAAAAATAGGATGTCACGAATGGGCGTTTTCGGCATTTCAGAGTTGCGACAAACTTGAAGGTCTTCAAATGTTTCTTTACAACAAGACTAGCTGGGAAACCTTTAAGAAAAAAGAAGAAGCAATCCAGCATTTAGAAAACGTACTCGCCGCGTACGAAGCTGGCGAACGTCCCGCTTAATCAACCCTCGAGCTATTAGGAATTTTCTAATAGCTCATTCAAAAGCCTCTTCCCTGCCAAATCCCTTGTTTCTGTTCACTGAACGGCAGCAGAAGAGGTTTCTGAATGAATTGACCATCAAAGGAGATGAAAATGGAAAGACTTGTAATTGATAAACGGGATTACTCAGACGTTGAGGACGCTCTGAAGTGTTCCGGGAAAGCTGAACAGATTGCCGAACTGATTAACGATTTTGAGTATGAGCTCAAAAATTGCCAGCTTGCGGACGAGTCTCTTCAAAAGAATCTTGACGAAATAAATAGTTTTTTCAGCGAGGAGTCCGAACGCCTTATGAACCTGGCTGAGGGAAAGTTCAGATAACGAACCGGGATAGGAGAAAGCGATGAGCATTAAAGAACAAGATGCACTGTGCCTCCTTTGTTGTGGGAGCCTCACTCTTCCGATGAGTAAAGAAGAAATGGAAGGACTACTGAAAGTTTTTATTGATGGCAAGTTGACCTGCATTGAATTTACTCAAAGGAACAACAATATGACAGCCATAGATAGAGCCAAAAGAATCCATGAGCTGTCATCCCAAGCTTTAGAAGCCAACAAGTTGCTTGAGCAATTACTTCACTATGATCAAAAGGCAGCAGGTTCAGCCGGCTTCAGCTCCGATTACTATGGCGAGCATGAATAATCTGAACAGCTCGCTCCAGATCGAAATCAATTTCTTCAAATTCTTTGATCATCTTTTCTTCTAATCGGCCTATACGGGTTAGAGCCTCGAAAAGGTCTTTTTCGGCCTGATCCTCTTTTGCATCACGGCCTCCCCCGATGTTGATTTTAGGGAGGCTGAGCGTGCCGTTTTGAACAAAAGCAATGATTAGCTTTTGAATGAATTCTTTATTCATCTTTTCCTCCATTGAGATAGTTGAAAGTTTGCAAATTAATTATCTCGCAGAGGTGACACCCCGGAAAGACGGGGACTTCTTCAGACCACCTTTCAGAGTCTCTCGGGCTTTTTCACAAACTTTGTTAGTTCCAATTTTTGTAGCTTAGGGGGACTCCGAAATGTGGTCTTTTTAATAGGAAACTTCAAATGATAAAGATTGAAAAGGAAGACTTTAAGAAAATCCTAGCGCTGGCTGACGGTAAAGAAAAAATGTTCAGCATTGAGCAACAAATCACTGAAGTGATAACGCTTTTAACTTCTACTCGAATTTACTCAAAAGACTGCACAGACGTTCAGGAGCTCAGGAGAATCATTTTTTATCTCAGAGCTACAAGAAACGAGCTCAACGCAGTGATCGAAAAAATAATCAGCCGCAACAAGTAATTCTGAATGTGGTCTTTTTTACATAGATAAATATTTAGAGCCCCTCTCACGGGGCTTTTTTCATGGAGAAAACATCATGAGAGGCATGAATGGAATCCAGTTAGCAGTTTTCACAGCAGGTTGGGTTTTGTTGTTAACGGTCATCGGACGAGTCCTGAAAGCCAAGACTGAAGACGGAGAAAGCGTCCTTCTGGTGGCTTTTGCCTGCGCCCTTTTCTTCGCCGTCCTCATTCTGCTGATGTTCATTCCTGAACTCATGGCGAATCCATAAAGAAAAACAGATTTTGCAGTTCTTTTTATTAACACCAACACACGCAAGGAAAAATCATGACAAAAGACAAACAACAATGGCTCGAGGGCCGGCGCCGGGGTATCGGCGGTTCTGACGTGGCAGCAGTACTTCAGCTGAGTCCGTGGAGAACTCCTTTAGACGTTTGGAACGACAAACTCGGACTTTCTCCGGAACACGAAATGACCTCTTCTCTTTACTGGGGAACGACATTAGAGCAAGTTGTCGCAAAAGAGTTCGCTCTTAGAACCGGCTTCAAACTGCAGAACGTCAACCACCAGTTTGTTGATCCGGAAAACGACTGGGCAATCGCCAACATCGACAGAGCGATCATCAATCCGGACATAGCTAAGAGAGTCCGTCCGCTTGAGATGACTGAGAAAGAAATCGCCAAATACGGCAATCGTCCCATCACGACAGACATTGCGTTTGAGGCCAAGACCGCTCATGCATTTACTGCAGATCTTTGGGGACCTTCGCAGGAACTTGAGATCAAGCAAAACAATCTCAGAACAGAGCACGAAATCCCACTTTATTATGAAACGCAAATCCAGTGGTACTGCGGCATCCTGCGGCTTCGAGGCATGTATCTGGCAGTTTTAATCGGCGGTTCCGATTTCAGAATGTACTGGATCGATGCTCGTCCGGATGTATTCCAGGTCATCAAAGAAAAATGCTCTGCATTCTGGAACAACTATGTTCTAACTAAAACGCCTCCGGAACCGATAAACATTGAGGACGTTCTAAAGCTCTACGGGAGATCTAATGGTAAAGCTATCGAAGCTCAAGGTGATCTGGCTATTAACTACGGCGAATATGCTCGCCTCAATGGCGAAATTAAAGAACTCAAGAAGCAACAAGACGCGGTTAAAGCCAAGATCGCCATCGACATGAAAGACAACGAAATTCTGACTTTGGACGGCAAGAAGGTTTTGACGTACAAGACCCAGACATCCAAGCGCTTCGACTCAGACTCTTTCAAACAGGAACACCTGAATGATTACTTTGACTATCTAAAAGAGAGCTCCACTCGCGTCATGCGCGTGTGCGCGTAATTACTACTGCCGAGGATTCTTCCAAAAATTCCCTCTTGAAACTTTAAAGGAATCAATTACCATGGACGAAATAGTAATAATTTTAGTCGCAGCCCTTTTCTTCTCAATTGGGTTTATCGCCGGTACTCTTCTTTCGAGATAACTGCCATGTCAGAACAACCTATAGTCCCTCCTACACAAGCCGAGATTGAAAGACAACGTAAGCGGTTTGAATCTGCCGAGAAAAAATTAAACAAACTTTATGACGCCTTGGACAAGTTTGAAAGAAAGTTCGAAAACATAGATGCTTTGTCTTCTTGGCTCGAATCTATGCTTGGTAACAAGACAAAAATCGAAGAATTGACCGTTTCTTTTTCGAAAGACGTGGCGGAAAGAAAATCGTCCATGGATGTAACACAAAATGAAGTCACACAAAAAGCCGAGGATCTTTTCACAAAGCTAGAAGAGGATGAAGGAAAATTTTACGATCAGCTAGATAATAAAACAGAAGATGCTTCGAAGCTTTTTGATGAAAAAATCAAAGCCATGGAGGATCGTTCAGATGAAAAGCTCGGCGAATTAGAAAATCTATTGGAAGAGGCTTCGAAATCAAAAGAGAAGATAGATTCAATTGAAAAATCTTCCAACTTGATAGGTCAAAAAATTTCCGATACGGAACTACGTATACAACGCACTCTGAAAGATGCAGAAAAGGCCCTTACCTCCGCAACCGCTGCCGGACTGGCTAAAGAGTTTGAAACCAGAAGGAAGGATTTATTCACAACGCAAAAATGGTGGGTTTTTGGCCTTATATCTTCTTTGGTCCTCGCTCTAGTCATAGCATTTTTCAGGCTTCATTCCATGCAGGAACTTCTGATTAAACCTGAAAAAGCGGCTGGATCTATTATTTTCTTGAACATCCTGATTTCTGTCCTTTCTATCGCTGCTCCAGTTTGGTTCGCTTGGGTTTCAACTAAACAAATAGGATACTGCTTCCGACTTAGTGAGGACTATGGGTTTAAGGCATCTATTGCCGCCGCATATGAGGGATTCAGAAAAGAGATAGAACAACTACCCCCAGAAGAAGGTTCTGATATGGAGGATGACCTCAGAATAAAACTCTTGGATAGCATCTTGAAGACTTTGGACGAAAGACCTCTCCGATACGTTGAACAAAAAGTACATGGAAGCCCCTTCCATGAGCTTTTACCCTTCCTTAAAAATAAAGAGCAAGCTCAAAGTAAAGAATAAACCTCTGCCCCCCTCCTTCGGAGGCTTTTCTATTCATGTTCCAAGCCCCTCCAGTGCGAGGGGCTTTTTCATAGGAATTAAATTATGTCCACATCTGACCAACTCGCCGCCGCTGTCGGCGCACCTTCTGCACCAGTCGCAAAACCAAAGACGAAAGCTCCCGCGATCGTTCAACAGGTCCTTTCCGACCAGTTTAAAAAGCAACTCGCCTTGGCCGTCCCAAAACATCTGAGCGCTGACCGGATGGCAAGAATTGCCGCGACCGAACTGCGTAAAACTCCAGCCCTTCTCAATACCACACCGGCCTCGTTCCTCGGAGCGGTCATGCAGTCAGCTCAGCTTGGACTTGAACCCGGGTCTGCTCTTGGGCAAGCATACCTTGTCCCCTACGGTAACCAGTGCCAGCTAATCTTGGGCTACCGCGGAATGATTGACTTGGCAAGAAGATCCGGACAAGTTTTGTCTCTGTCCGCATTCGCAGTCCACGAAGGTGACGACTTTAATTATCAACTCGGCCTCCATCCGGACATTCATCATGTACCAAGTGTTGAAGCCGACCGCATTAAAAAACCGATCACCTTTGTCTACGCAGTCGCTAACCTCAAGGGAGGCGGATACCAGTTCGAGGTCATGTCTCGCGCCGAGGTTGAGGCTGTTAAAGCCAAGGCCAAGAGTAAAAATATTTGGAACAACTATTTTGAGGCCATGGCCCTGAAGACCGTTATCCGCAGGTTGTTCAAATATTTGCCTGTTTCAATTGAGGCTCTGCAGGTGGCTAATGTTGACGCGAAACGAGAAGCCGGGGAAAAGATCGACCCGAACGACGTAATCGACATCAATGCCGTCAGCGTCGAGGATTTCAAAGACATCGAAGATGGCGAGGTCGTTGGAACATCTCAGGACGCTCCGGTGGAGACAATAAATAAGTAACCATAAGCCCTGCGAAAGCGGGGCTTCTCTTTTGAGGCCAATATGCAGTTTGAATTCATCGATTACAGCGGCTGCTTTCCAAACTTGTGTGCGGGGAAGCTGACATTTAAGGCAGACGGCAAACAATATGCAGACTATGTAGACATGATCTCTGGCGGTGATGTTTGGTTTGATGATCACTGGAGTGAGCATGTTGAAGAGGGTCCATGGACGGATGTCTCGGGACCTCTATTAAAAAAGAATCCAGAGCTACTGGAGCACAAAACCGATCTCCTCAAAATGATTAACGAGAATGTACCTCACGGCTGCTGTGGCGGCTGTGTGTAGGAGGAAAACGATGTGGAGCCATTAAAGCAACCCGCGTAATTTTTAATAAAAGGTTATTCAATGAATAAACGACAACTGAAAGTTCTTCTCTCTGCAATGCCCAAAAACGATATTCCTTACAAACTCAACTGCCTTTTCGTTGATTTTGATAAAAGTGAGATAGTGGCTTGCAATGCTTTTATGATCGTGCACATGGTTTGAATGGCACAGGAAGTGTGTTAATTCCTCGCAATGTCGTTGAACAAGTCGCAAAAACTAAGACTAGAAACACAATAAGATTTTCCAACACGGAAATATCTGTGGATGATTTTTCATTTCCTTTTACACCCCTGCAAGGAACCTATCCGGACTACTCAAAAGTAATTCCACCGAATGAAAGTCTTAAAAAACCGGGACAGTTCGGGTTCTACCAATCAAAATGTATAAAAATTATTGAAGAATTAGAAGCCGCGTTTGAGGTCTGTCCAATTTTTCATAGACCAAATAAAAAAGGCACACCATTAAAGGCTACTTTTTCTGCAGGGTCCGGTGAACGGGTTATTGCATGTGTCATGCCAAAGTCAGTTAGGACAACAGAAACATACGCAGCAATGAAGGCATGCATATAAAGGAGCAAGAATGGTGAACAAATTCCCAAAAATAAACTTTTTCGCCTACGTCATAAACTATGACGTTTTCGGAAAAAGCCAAGGAAGTGCTGCCATCGCCAACCTCGGTATAGGCATTAAAAAGAATCAAGTAATTCTTAACTTTAACGGCCTACAGCGTGAAAAGATTACTGAAATCGGAATAGACATCAGCGCTTGGGAAACGATTAAAAAAGCTATCGACATAGCTATAGATCGAGCTGAAGAAAAATCGAGTTAATTAAGTAGTTATCTTTACACCATCGACACATCCAAAAAACGTGTCGATTTTTTTAGGTTTTCAATCATGAAAAATGAATACTGGATTATCGGGATAATTCTGGCTGCAATGTGTTTAATTTTCTACTCTCAAATTAACGATTCAATTAGTAGCCATCGAAGTTTCAAAGTCAACATGAAACAGATCGAAGTGATTAATGATTCCAATCGCAGGTTAAGTGAATTAGTCAATGAAATCTCAAAAGGATCTTTGAACTCAGCTGAGACGATTAAAGCAATCTGCCAACAAAATGAGGAAATACGCCAGAACAATGACAAGCTGACCAAACAAAACCGATTACTAGTTTCAACGGCTAATGCTCTCACCGAAGAAAACGAGTATTTAAGGAAGGTTTTAAAACAGCACGGCATAGAACTGGACCTAAAGGATAAACAGCAATGAGCCCTCTTCGGAGGGCCTTTTTATTGGGTGACAACATGAAAGATCGATCGGTGTCTGATCTTAGGTACACAATAACCTGGAGGAATCCATATAAGCCGAGACCTGCAGGCCTTCCGAAGATTTTATGCAGCAGTCCCTTCGAGGAAGACTTAACACTTCCTTGGATTATGGCCTCCAACTGGGGACTCAGCGCGTGGGCCATAGGTATCTACTTCGAACATCCCAAACCAAAAAGAAAGATGGACGAAGAGAAACGAGCGGCAATGAGAAAAAAGAGGATGCACACGCGTATTGAAAAGACTGCTCCACTGTTTGCTGATGAATTTGAGAAGAAAGAACTACAACAACGGCCCGAATATTTCGCCGGGAAATCTCAGGTTGATGAAGCTGAACTCAACAAGAGAATGGATGAATTCTCTGGCCTGATGACACCAGGGGAGGCTATTAAATACATGCTGAAACTTGGCGTACCTACCGAGCTTTCTGACGAGGATAAAAAACTCGTCGAAGAGGTCAAGCGTTTCCGTGCAAATGAAATGAAGTTTTCTTCGGAAGAATTCAGGCTCAGGTGCCAAAAGAGAGCTGCTGAGAAAGCAGAGAGGGAACGAAAAGCGCTTGAGGCTTTAATGGACATCCGGAACGAACCTCTTTTTGCGGGACTTTGAAATGGAATGACCACACCGGCGCCAATTAAGCAATTTTATTTTTGCCATTAACTTACCGAAGGAAAAACTATGGATTCACTTTTATTGTCATGCATTGGCATCAGCATTCTTGCACTTGCAATCGCCAGTATGTTTAACACCTGGATGATTATCAAACTTTATGGCAGGGTTTACGGAAGGTAGAGGATATTCTAAATACTAAAAGTTAATAGTTACACCGCACTTCATGAAAATATGCCTTAGTTTTTTTACCTGAATAAGCTAAAATCCTCGCATAAGAGGAGGCTCAGATGGCAAAAGTTATTGGACTTTTTAATCATAAAGGCGGAGTCAGCAAAACGACAACAGCTTTTAATCTTGGGTGGTCCTTGGCAAATCTAAACAAAAAGGTATTGCTAGTTGACTTGGACTCACAATGCAATTTAACTGGATTAATTTTGGGTTATGCTGGACTGAGTGATGGCTTGGATTCGTTCTACAGTAGCAGAGATAATCTCACTCTAATGCCGATCGTGGACCGGATTATTGACGGGGAAACTCCTGAGGGGATATTAGACGCCGAGAAGGGAAGGCTACACCAAACACAGAACGAGAATCTATTTCTCTTACCGGGTAGCCTAAATATATCCAGTTTAGATTCTCAAATTAGCATTGCCTTAAAGATCGCTGCAGGCGTTCCTGCAACACGCAATCTTCCTGGAGCTTTACCGCAACTTGTAAAGAGTCTGGCCAGGGATCGTGGTTTTGATTATGTGATTTTAGACATGAGTCCTAATGTAGGGGGCTTAAACGAAGTTATGTTGATGTCTAGTGACTACTTCATCGTTCCTACTACACCGGACTTTTTCTGCTGGCAAGCTGTTAGCTCGCTGACTAAGTACATAGAGATATGGCACAGCGATCTGTCTGCCTTTAAAGCTGCTTCAGCAACACCTCGTGCAGTAGCTTCGTTATCTAATTGTCCTTTATTTTTAGGAACAATTCAGCAACGATACAGAATCCGTAAGAGGGAGCCTGCAAAATCCTTCGAAAAATGGATCACCGCTATTCGTGATTCGGTTGATGCTAGCTTAGTTCCGTGCTTGACAAGACTTGGTTGCGTAAAAAATCGAGCCGACGTTCAGGTCGCCTTAGACGCATTAGGCTTGAATCTCCAGGCTTACGACCTTGCACACATCTCGGATTTTAATTCGTTAATTGCCTTTAGCCAAAATCTTGGACGACCAGTTTTTGCTTTGACTGATGAGGACTTAAAAAATGCAAAGCAGTTTGGCTGGGCCCTCGAAACTATGAAAGAAAGTCGAACTGCTTTTAGCGATCAATTCAAAATATTAGGGGAGTTGATAATATCTTTGACTTCTTAAGAAACTACGTTCATTAAGTCGGCCTCCTACGGGAGGTTTTTCTTTTTCCTTTACAGATCGCCTTGAAAGCCGCTAAACTTATCTTGTCCGCAAAAAACGGACACGGGATTGGCGTCCCGTATAGTTCAGGCGATCAGTCGCCGAAAGGCGTTTTTTTATGGCTGATTGCAAGGGAGTTCCAAAACGGAACGCCCTTTTAAGACCTCTAACGAGTAGGGCCTTCGGGGTATCGAAAGATACGCCGTGTCCTGAACTACGGTACGCCAACCCGAAGGTTCCTGCTCACCACATTGGCGTGTGGCGCAGGTATTTAACAGAGTTCAGGAGACAGATAATGTCAAATACCTTAGCCTTCTCTTTTGAGGATTCATCCATCACTATCCTCGGAGATATTCTCAACCCCCTTTTCATAGCACAACAGGTTTGCTCTATTCTTGGATACAAACTTGCTAGAAAAGCAGTTTTAGATCACTGTGATTCCGAAGATGTTTGTAAAGTTGAAATTCAGACCAACGGCGGAAAGCAGTTAGTCAACTGCGTCAACGAAAGCGGCCTTTACGCCTTGATCTTCGGCTCGAAACTTCCAAAAGCGAAACAGTTCAAACGCTGGGTCACGAATGAGGTTCTTCCGGCAATCCGAAAGCAAGGTTGTTATTCAGCTCAGGAGCAGGACAACGCATTAATCTC